>Ga0302221_10000103_pt1 | contig 82447 bp, 83 predicted proteins | sample II_Palsa_E2_1_FD_193517 | JGI IMG/M metagenome (GOLD analysis project Ga0302221, IMG submission 193517) | Peat permafrost microbial communities from Stordalen Mire near Abisko, Sweden - II_Palsa_E2_1 | ecosystem: Environmental > Terrestrial > Soil > Palsa > Peat permafrost | place: Sweden... | reverse complement strand
TCGGATGGCTATTTTGCCTGTTCAATTGGTGAAGCATCGCCTGAGACAGTACGACAATATATTCTTTGGCAAGGCTAAATTATTTACTTTGCAGGTCAAAGTCGCGTTGCTTACATCCAATCCACGAAATCGATGGATTGGTTTTACGATCCGTTTTATAAATTCCAATTATGAATAGTGGTTCGCGGGAATCAGAACAAGCAGATGAAGTTGTCGAGATCACTGAAGAGTTTTATGAGCGATTATACGTTAAAGTTGACCAGGGCCAGGAACCTTTAAGACTGGATAAGTTCCTGTGCGCGAGAATTCAGCATGCTTCACGTAATAAAATACAACAGGCAATTGTGACAGGCAGGGTGCTGGTAAATAATAAGATGGTCCATTCCAATTACAAAATCAGGCCCTCTGACGAAATCATTGTCTATTCCGATAAGGAAGTACATGGGGAAGAAATCATCCCAGAGCAAATGCCGTTGAATATTTTTTATGAGGATGATGATGTACTAATTATCAATAAACCGCCTGGGCTGGTGGTTCATCCAGCATCTGGAAATACCCGAGGGACCTTAATAAATGGAGTAGCATGGTGGCTGCAGCAAAAAAATAAAACCCTAACTGAAGAAACCTTGGCCAGATTTGGATTGGTCCACCGGATCGATAAGAATACAAGCGGGTTAATAGTACTTGCAAAAACGCAAAGGGCCATTACCAGCCTTGCCAAGCAATTCTTCGATCATACCGTAAAGAGGCAATATATTGCGCTGGTCTGGGGGGATATGGCCAACGAATCCGGAACAATCACGGCGCATATCGGAAGACACAAACGCTTCCGGAAATCTTTCGATGCTTACCCGGATGGGGAATATGGAAAAGAAGCTACCACACATTATCAGGTGTTGGAAAGGTTTGGGTATACAAGCTTACTCCAATGTGTCCTTGAAACCGGCCGTACTCATCAGATCCGTGTACACATGCAACATATCGGGCATCCTTTGTTCAATGATGCCACCTACGGGGGTGATAAAATTGTTAAAGGAACTGTCTTTAGCAAGTACAAACAATTTGTTGACAATTGTTTTGAAATCTGCTCGCGCCAGGCCTTGCACGCGAAGACTATTGGATTTATTCATCCCGCCACAGGGAAGGAAGTTGTATTTGAATGCGAATTGCCGGAGGATATGAGAAATTTGATCGAAAAATGGAGAGGTTATGTCAGCAATAAGGTGATCTGATCGATTGGTACAAATGGAAAATCAATCCGTAAAGTCAAACAAAGTAGCTGTAAATATCCCAGATTCCCGCTTTTTGAAAATAACGTGCCAATTTCCATTATAGCGGATCAACCCAGGCACAAGATAGCCCTTGAAATGTGTCAGTTGAACCTCCATTGTCACTGCAAAATCATAAATTCCCGCCTTATAATTCAGGTCATAGTTCCGCGCAACAATCTCCCAATTATCGACGCCAAACCAAGTAGTCATTTCATTTATTACGATTTTATTCCTTTCATCTTCAGATAGGTCCGCGCGGGGAACGATTTTGAATATATAACACAATTCACCGTTAAGTGGCGCCATATCGATGATGAAATCATAACGTTCAGCTACCTCATCATCAAAAAGAGCAATCTTCTCACCGATGAAGGGAATACCAGGTATTTTGCTCCCAGGATTAAAGAACAGCATTTTCAACTGTTCCTTATGCTTTTCTATTCCGCTTTTCGATTTATTGGTGAATGCCGTTCCATTTACCATATTTGTTTCACCACATAGGGTATCTTTAGCGAAGAAAAGGCCAGCGTACATTTCAGCTGTATAATAATTCCAATTCCCCAACCGGTCACGGATATCCCCCGTCGTTTTTTCTTCTAATACCTGCATCCAGCGGCAACCATTCTTAACGGATTGTCGGCTTCTGCTTTGAAGGGAGGCTTCAATTTCCCCCTTTTTATCAAGCATACGTATATCATTGAGAGTAGTGTATCCTAAGATCCGGAGATTCAAAAAGGCCTTGTAAAAACTGGTATCGCTCTTTATCCTGTCAATGAATGAAGCGATATTCAGGTTATTTCTAACGACTACTTCCTTCAATGTGATTGTCTTATGGGCAATGGTCACTGTGCTATCCTGAGCAAGCGATAGGAAAGGGTTTGATAAGAGCGTGGTTACTAGCAGCCAAAAGGCAAATACCTCTATGAATATCCTCCATGTACTGTTCCCCATTTCCTTCAATTAGGCTACTTCGGAAAAACCATTTTGTAATCCACACTGATCTTTCCTTTGGAAATATCATCGAGTTTCCCCTTCAGTAATTTTCTTTTCAATGGCTTTAAGTAATCGATAAACAATTTCCCTTCCAGGTGGTCATATTCGTGAAGAATGATCCTCGCCGTGATTCCATTGAATGAATGCTCATGTAGAACGAATTGTTCATCGCAATATTCAATCCTCACCTCTTCGTTACGCAAAATATCCTCCCGAATTTTTGGAATACTCAGACAACCTTCATTGTAAGGCCATTCATTCCCATATAATTCCTTAATGCGCGCATTAATGAATACCTGTTTAATCCCTGGCTCGTCGGGATATTTGCCCTTCTCGGCCTCTTCCAAATTTGCAAAAACTGGACTGGAATCCACCACAAATAAACGGATATCCCGTCCGATCTGTGGAGCCGCGAGGCCCACCCCATTGCTATAATACATGGTTTCCCACATATCTGCGATCAGCTGAAAGAGATCCGGGTAATCGGAAGAAATGTTCTTCCCCTTAGTTCTCAGCACGGGGGTACCGTAAGCTACAATTGGCAATATCATAAGAAAAAATTACAGCAAATTTACGCAATTTCCCCGTCCGGATACCGGCCGATTTGCTGGAGCCACTCCTGCAACATCATAGTAGCTGCAATTTCATCAATGAGCCCTTTCTTTCTGCGCTGTTTCTTTTTGAGCCCCATATCCAACATCGCCCGAAAAGCCAATTTGGAGCTAAATCTTTCATCAACTTTCGTGATTGGTATTGCTGGAAAGTTTTTTTGTAATTGCTCAACTACACGCTTGACTGGCAGTGTAGCATGGGTATCCGTATCATCCAGGTTTTTAGGCTCGCCAATAAGGATTAGTTCAACAGATTCCTTGTTAAAATAGTCTTTCAAAAAAGGAATGAGAAGGGAAGATTCAATAGTAGTTAAACCAGTTGCGATAATCTGAAGGGGATCTGTAACTGCCAACCCTGTGCGCTTAAGGCCATAATCAATGGATAAGATACGGGCCATAGGTTATGATTGTTTCAAATAAATATCCGCTATTACAAAAACGGCAAAAACAACACTAGCAATCCCGTTGGCAGTCATAAAAGCCAGGTTGACCTTACTTAAGTCATTGGGTTTTACAATGGAATGCTGATATACCAACATCCCCAAAAATATCAAAATCCCAATCCAGTACCAGGTTCCAAATGCTCCATATAAACCTGCTGACACGACGCAAACCGTGCTAAGCAAGTGAAGCAATTCAGAAACATGCAAAGCTTTCGATTTCCCTAGCCAAGATGGCAAAGAATATAAATGCTGAGATTTATCAAATTCTTCATCCTGCAAAGCATAGATTATGTCAAAACCGCTAACCCAGAAAATCACGGCAAAAGAGAAAAAAATCGGCAAAAGCGCAAAGGCGCCTGTTACCGCTAGAAATGCACCTATGGGAGCCAGTGACAAACCAATTCCAAGAACCAAGTGACATAAAGGAGTAAACCGTTTGGTGTAGCTGTAAAAAAGGACGACAAAAAGCGCAATTGGAGATAAGAAAAAACACAACCTATTGATAAAAAAACAAGCAATCAGAAAAAGGGCACAAGAGATTATACAAAGGGTTAGGGCATTATTGGCTGAGATGATGCCTGCAGGGATTTCTCGGATTGCGGTGCGCGGGTTCTTTGCATCGAAATGCCTGTCCAAATAACGGTTGAAAGACATGGCAGCACTTCTTGCAGTAATCATACTTACAAGCACCAATATAAAAATTTTAAAAAGGTGAGGGGGTTCCGATCCTGAAATGCTTATGCCAGCATGCCAATACGCGTGATGAATCCGTACATTCAAGAATGTTCCACGCTGATTTATGGCATTTACGCCAAGAAAAAAACCTATGAGTGCGAATGGCATCGCAAAAATGGTATGCGAAAATTTAATTAGGCTAAGATAATTTTTGACCAAATTCATTAGAATGTCTTTGACGTTTGAATAAACTGACCTGCCAATGCCCATAACACTATCCCGGCCGCCACTGAAATATTCAACGAATGCTTCATACCAAATTGTGGAATTTCAATAAAGCCATCGCACAATTCCAAAAGCGCTTCGTCTATTCCAGTGACTTCATTTCCAAAAATAACCGCTAATTGACTTTCGGGATGGTGGGCAAAATCATGCAAAGGAATACTATTTTCAACCTGTTCAACAGCTATTATCTTAAAACCTTCTGCTTTTAATGATTGGATTGCCGACATCCCGCTATCGAAATACTTCCAGTCAACGGTCTCTGTTGCTCCAAGAGCAGTCTTATGGATATCGCGATGAGGAGGGCAAGGCGTATAGCCGCAAAGATATAAGCCACTTAGCAGGAAAGCATCCGCAGTACGAAAAACACTTCCCACATTGTGCATGCTCCTGATATTATCCAGAACCACAATAATGGGAGTTTTACCGGATTTCTTAAACTCATTGACCGACTTTCGGTTCAGTTCACCCAAGCTCAATTTTCGCATCGAACAAAGATAAGAACCTTATTTTTGCTGTCCATCCCGGTATTCCCGGCTCTTAATATTCTTCCATGGGCAAATCAGGCAATGAAAACGGGGACACACCCTTGATGCAACAACACCGGCTGATTAAACAGAAATATCCGGATGCCATCCTGCTTTTCCGCGTGGGTGATTTTTATGAAACGTTTGGAGAAGACGCCATTGTTGCTTCAAAGGCCTTAGGTATTACTTTAACGAAGAGAAATAACGGTGCAGCTTTTTCATCAGAGCTTGCTGGCTTTCCCTATCATTCGCTGGATACTTATCTGCATAAATTGGTAAAGGCAGGATACCGGGTTGCAGTCTGTGATCAATTGGAAGATCCAAAAATGGCAAAGGGAATCGTAAAAAGGGGGGTAACAGAAATTGTGACCCCTGGATTAGCCACCCATGATAAGTTGCTCGAACATAACAGTAATAATTTCCTGGCAGCTATTCATTTTGGAGTGGAGAGTTTCGGAATGGCCCTCTTGGATATTTCTACAGGAGAGTTCTTTATTGCGGAAGGGGACTCAGAATACGTCGATAAACTATTGCAAACATTCAAACCATCCGAAATCATTTTTCAACGCAATAACCAAAAACAATTCAAAGAGATTTTCGGTTCCAAATTCTACATGTACAGCTTGGAAAGTTGGGTATTTGATGAAGCCTACTCAAGAGACTCCCTCCTCAAACATTTCCAAACACATTCCCTCAAAGGATTCGGAGTGGAAGAAATGCATGAAGGCATTGTGGCCGCCGGTGCCATACTGCATTATCTGAAAGATACCGAGCATCCACATTTGCAGCATATTAGCTCGATTCAAAGGCTGGAGCGGGATGACTATCTCTGGATGGATAAATTCACAATCAGGAATCTTGAATTAATAGCGAGCGGAACAGAAAATGGCAAAACTCTGCTAAGTGTTCTGGATAATACCGTTTCGCCAATGGGTGCACGGCTCTTGAAGCGTTGGATGGTATTGCCTCTAAAGAACCCGGTTCAAATCAATGAACGGCTTGAATTGGTGGAGTTCCTTATCAAAGAAGTACAGCTAAGAGATCAACTCACGCATCATATCAAACAGTGTGGAGATATTGAACGTTTGGTAAGTAAGATACCAAACCGCAGGATCAACCCAAGAGAAGTTGTTCAAATCGGGCAGGGCCTGATTCAAATTGCGGCCATCCAGTCCATCGCTGAATCGGCTTCGAACCCCTATCTGAAACGCATTGCAGGAACTCTGAACCCATGCCTTCTGGTCTTGCAAAGGATTAGCCGGGAAATTATCGAGCATCCGCCAGCAACGGCAGCAAGAGGTGGAATAATCCAAAAAGGGGTAAGTCCCGAATTGGACGAATTACAAGCAATTGAGTCTGGTGGAAAACAATATGTGCTGGAATTACAACAAAAAGAGGCAGCCGCAACCGGCATATCCTCCTTGAAAATTGGGTTTAACAATATCTTCGGATATTATCTTGAAGTAACCAATGCCCATAAGGGGAAAACTCCGCCAGAATGGATTCGAAAGCAAACCCTTGCTAATGCGGAAAGATATATTACCACAGAACTCAAAGAATACGAAGAAAAAATTACCGGGGCAGGAGAGAAAATACTTGCCCTTGAGTTGGAATTATATGAAGGCCTTTTATCATCACTTGAAGAACACATACCTGCCATGCAAATAAATGGACATGGGGTAGCGGTGTTAGATTGCATACTCTGTTTTGCCAATAACGCTTTGCGGTACCATTATAAGAAGCCAGAATTGCATAATCAGGGCGATTTGGATCTGAAAGGAAGCCGCCATCCCGTTATTGAAAGGAATTTACCCCCCGGGGAATTGTATATTTCCAACGACATTTTTTTATCTCCCGATTCCCAACAGATTATTATTCTTACAGGCCCTAACATGAGCGGTAAGAGCGCGCTGTTGAGGCAGACCGCACTCATTACTTTACTTGGGCATATGGGAAGCTTTGTACCTGCTGATTCGGCAAGGATACCAATGACAGACCGGATTTTTACAAGGGTTGGAGCTTCGGATAACCTGAGTGGAGGAGAATCTACTTTTATGGTAGAAATGAACGAAACTGCGAGCATTTTAAATAATATTACCGCAAGGAGCTTAATCCTCCTGGATGAGATTGGCCGTGGAACATCAACCTATGATGGTATTTCAATTGCTTGGAGCATCACTGAATTTCTTCATGGGTCGCCATTTGCTCCAAAAACTTTATTTGCCACCCATTATCATGAATTGAATGAGCTGGAAAGTAAATTCTCAAGGGTAAAGAATTATCACATTACCAATAAGGAAGTTGGAAATAAAGTCATTTTTCTTCGAAAACTCGCTCCTGGTGGGAGCACGCATAGTTTTGGGATTCACGTTGCAAAGATGGCAGGAATGCCTGCCAGTTTGATCCAGAGGGCAAATGAGATGTTGAAGCATCTGGAAGAAACCAGGGAAGGTCCACAGGTAAGAAAACTCGAATCGCCACAAATCCAGTTGACTATTTTCGATGCTTATTCAACAACATTTGAGGAGATAAGGAAATTGATCAAAACAATCGATATTGACCAATTAACACCGCTGGAGGCCTTGAAGAAATTAGATGAAATCAAGAAGTTAATTGGATAACATGATTCCTCATTGAACGATAACCAAAATTTGAATCAAATATTTTCTATGGGTAGAAAAAAAGTCCTGCTTTTCGTATTTGATGGATTTGCGGATTGGGAACCAGCCTATGCGCTGCCTGAAATCAATAAATCAGGAAGTCACCAGGTACTCACTTTTGCCCTGACAAAAGAACCCGTTCAATCTATGGGCGGGTTAAGAGTAATTCCAGATTATTGCCTGGAGGATATAGGCGAGGAGGATACAGCATTATTGATACTACCAGGTGGTACCGCTTGGGAAGAAAAAAAACTAAGGGAAATCACTAAAGTCGTTCAAAAATTTAATCAATCAAAGATCCCAATCGCTGCAATTTGTGCCGCGACGACTATTCTTGCGGATTCCGGTCTGTTGGACCGGATTTGCCATACCAGCAATGCTAAAACCTATCTTCAATCGAACTCTCCCGCTTATCGTGGCGGGGAGCATTATAAAGACCAACCTGCTGTTTTTGACTCTAATATCATAACTGCCAGTGGAACAGCCCCTATTGAGTTTGCACGCGAAATTCTCCGTCTGCTGAAAATCTTTAATGAAAAAGACCTTGATCTCTGGTTTGGTCTTTTCAAGAATGGTACCTGGGAATGGTAATGATATGCCTTGGCTCATTTCTGGTAAAACATTCCAAAAATGGGATAAATTCTATCTGGAGATTACTTATAAAATATTGATTATCAATATTTTAACGTGTTGGCATTGCTTTGGTCATATGATAGCAAGCCAAATATTCAGAAAATGAAAAATTGTATCCTAATCATCAGCCTAAGTCTCTTAACAATCAAAAAAGTTGACGCTTTACCTTTGACATTGACAGAATTTACAGGTCAATTTTTACCTACTAATGCTGTATTACTGAATTGGAATACCATGGTTGAAATCAATACTGCTTACTTTACTATACAAAGAAGTGGGGATGGTATCAATTTCCAGGATATGGCTCAGGTTAATTCCAAGTCAAGTGATACCAGCACCGTATACCAATTAAATTACACATATATTGATCAGGTTCCCCTTCCAGGGACATCATATTACCGTCTTCAAATTACTGATAAAGACGGGACTACCACACGTTCTGAAATCGTTCAATTATCAAATGACCATGCTCTTGGAATTAAAATATTCCCAACCATTGTGCAGAGCAGCAATCTTTTTGTGCAATCCGACAAGCCGATAAAAAATGCAAAACTTGAAATTTTTGACCTTTCAGGAAAGAAAATTACCGAAAGCAACTGGGTAGAATTGAGCGGCAATCAGTCTGTATCTGTAACGAACAATTCACATATCGCAAGAGGTGCATATATGGCGAGATTGACATCTAATGGGCAGCCACTGGTCAACCAAATGATTGTTGTTCAAAATCAATAAGAAAGCATGAGTGAGCAAAATCAATTTACTTTATCTCTTCTTTCTTTTAGTTCTTTCCAGGTGGTTATGATGATTCCCTCATCATGGATGAATTGTTTGAATCCCGGATCCAACATAACCATCAAATCTGCTTCTCTAGCTGGTCCTGAATCAGATATATAAGCAAATGACCCGGATGGAACTGTACAATGCATTATCACCATCGTAACCCCTGGCCGAAGAGCCCTCAGTGTTTTCTCATATTGATCAAGCTTATATTTTTTCCAGTTTTCCTTAGTAGGCTGAATGCCTGCTGGCAATATCCAATCATAACTAAGATTATGCAAATCATCAAGTACGGGTAAACCGGATTTCCAAAGCATGGCTCCTACTTGTCGGGTCATTTCCAATGTAGCTTTCGTAAATCTCATTTGTTCTCCAACCATAGTATTGTGTCCTCCAGGAAACATGACAGGAATCTTATATTCCATTCCGATTCTTACATATAATTGAATAAGTCCGGAATTGGCAAATAGGGTCCCCATATGCGAGTCGAGATGTGTAGGCTGAAAACCCATTAGCTTGGCCCTTTCCAATTGTGCTCGAATTTCCTTTTCGACTTCTGAAAGGCTGGCATGTTTTACTACATCAGCAACATCTGGCCATAGATCACCCTCCTCATCTACCAACCCAGGAACGGTTGTGCGGCCGCTTAAAGGACCCCAGCGATAATCTTTCCATTCAGAGGTTAAGGTTAAATGAAGGCCCGCATCGGTCCCAGGATGCTCCCTCAGATAATGTACAAACCCTGGTACCCATGGACATGGCATCATCACACTAGTAGATGAAGCCATTCCTTTCTCAAGCGCCTCGATAGCTCCTTTGTTGGAATCAAAAGACATCCCCGCATCATCAACATGAAATATAATCACCCGGGCTCCTTTTGGAAATCCAAGTCTTTCTGCATAAGTAACAGAATCTTGCTGGGCAAATGAAAAAAATGAAAAAAGGATAAATATAACAGCTATCCAATAGGGTCTTCTCTTTTGCATGACCTAAAATTTATTTTTATATCTTATTTTTTATTATCTGCTTCTCTTTTTGTATTTCGCTCAGGACATTAAAATTGTTTATCAATTGTCCATAGAGGACAGAGAAAACCGAATAATGCTTCATATATATTTGATTGCGCTCGCGATCTGGAACAAAGCTCCTCAGATTTTTTGTCGCTTCTCTCGTTTCATTTAGGAGAGGTATTTCCTCAAGGGCGTGCCAACCCATTATTGCTGCCCCAACAGCCGAGGCATCGGCAACTTCCGTAACGAAGACTGGCTTATTGAAAATATCAGCAATTAACTGTAGCCACAATTTTGATTTGATAAACCCTCCACTGGCAATTATTTTTTGGATTGGCCCAGTGCAATCCTCCAGGGCGAGTGCTGTTTGATAAAGGGCAAACCCGATTCCTTCGATGATGGAACGTAAAAAGTGCCCTGGCCTATGTCCTGAGTGAACGCCGAAAAACACCGCTCTCGCATTTGAATCCCATATAGGTGATCTTTCGCCAAAAAGGTACGGTAGGAAAATCAAACCTTCTGATCCAGGATCTATTTGAACCAGTTCTTCCAATCGAGAATTAAGGTCATTATCTAGCGCGCCGCGTTGTTCCTCAAAATAATCCACAAACCATTTTACCACATTGCCGCCATTATTGATCGCTCCGCCGCAAACGTATAAGCGTTCGGTAAGAATATAATTAAATATCCTTTGTTCCGGGTCTGGTTGTGGGTTTCCTGCTATTACCCTAACTGCCCCACTGGTACCAATGGTAAGTGCCAACTCCCCGGGAAGAACAGCATTGCTGCCGAGATTGGCAAGGCATCCATCGTTGGCACCAATGATAAATGGAACCCTGTCGAAAAGTCCTATGTTTTTCTGAAATTCCTCACTTAGATTTGTTTCCATATGCGTGGGAGGGACAGGTTCGGAAAGGTGATTGATCTCAATCCCTGCAGCTGATAAAGATTCGGAATACCATGCGAGTGTTCGAATATCGAATAAGCCCGTGGCGGAAGCAATCGAATAATCTACCTGATATTTTCCAAAAAACTGAAACCAGATAAATTCTTTGATGGAAATGAATTTTTTTGCTCGTGCAAATATTTCCGGATACGTATCTTTTAGCCATATGATTTTGCAAAGCGGAGACATGGCATGAATTGGAGTTCCTGTATGCTCATATATTCGGTTTCCCATTTCCGTTCCTTTTAATTTGGCTGCAAATTCCTTGCTCCGCAGGTCAGCCCAGGTGATGGCTCGGGTCAAAGCTAATCCCATATTATCCACAGCAATTAAACTATGCATGGCGCAGCTAAAACTTAATGCCATTACCTTATGATTGCCTTGCAAATGGAGCAGTAAATCCTGGATGGTTTTGATGACAGCCTGGAGAAGTTCATTTGGATCTAGTTCCTGCTCATCCGGAAAATCAGAAATGGGAGCATACGAAACATAGGTACTGTACAATACCTCTCCTTCCCTGTTCACTGCTAGAGCTTTAGTTCCGGATGTTCCAATATCAATGCCGATAATGAATTGCATTTTTTGCGAATATCGAAAATGGATGCCATTTAATTAGATGAATAATCGTAAACGGCCCAACCCCAGGGTTTCAAGTAAAAAACCATATTCTGATTCAGATTTTCGTTCTTACTTTCAAAAACATTTTTTACTCTCCCATTGATATGTTCATTTTGTATTTTGAATTGTTGGGTTTTGTTTGAGAAATTAAGGATCACCAATACCTTTCGCTCATTCTTTTGACGAAGGAACGCGTAAACGAAATCGTCTGCGCCTGTTTTTAGCTTTTCAAATGCAGCATCTGCTGCAAGTGCCGGTGTGGAATGTCGGAGCGCTATGAGTGTCTTGTAGAATGGTGCCAACTTGAAGCTATTCCATTGAATGGTATCTTTTATAAAGAATTTCAAGTGTTTTTGGTTGGGCTCTTCCTGACCGCTATACATTAGTGGAATAGATTTCCCCATGGTAAAACTCCAAACAGCAAATGCCTTATACCCAAGCCCGAAACGTTCGAATTCCGTTGCATTAAAGCTATTTTCATCGTGGTTGGTCGTAAAGTACATGCGGAACGCGTCTTTTGGAAAAATGCTGTCATTGTGGTTGATTACTGAATCTAATTGATACACGGAGTTTTTGGCAGAATAAATGCCATAGGCTTCATTCATTACACTCCAGGCGTAAGTGGCATCGAACCCATCTGCATTCAAACTGGGCAGGTCCCCTTCGGCCAGCATGAATAGCGGTTTGATTTTACGCAACCTGGAGATGGCCTGTTTCCAAAAATCATCTGGAACATGCCAGGCTATGTCGCAACGAAAGCCATCAATATTACTTTGATCGACCCAGAATTCCATGGCCGCCATCATGCTGTCTCTGAGCTCTGGGTTTTTATAATTCAATTGCCTGGTGTCTGACCAGTCATATGGAATTCTCGGATTTCCGGAACTATCTTTTTCATAAAAGTCCGGATGGCTTTTTATCCAGGGATTATCAGGGGCCGTATGGTTAGGTACCCAATCTAAGATAACTTTAAAGCCCATATCATGTGCCTTCTTCACTAAACCTTTCCAATCTTCCATGGTGCCGAATTCGGGATTGACGCCATAATAATCCCTGACAGCGTAATAACTTCCCAAGTCTGTGGGTTTGCTCTTTCTGCCAATCAACCCTATTGGATTAATGGGCATAAACCATAAGATATCCACGCCCATGTCTTTGAGCCTTGGGAGAGCGTTTTCAAATGCAGAGAAAGTTCCATCGATTGAATATTGACGAACATTTACCTCATATATTGTCGATTGAAGACTCCAATCCGGATGTTGTGTTACAATCGTGGAATCTGTGGTTGAAGTATTGGGGCTTGAACCGGGAGAACCTGGTTGACATGAAAAGAATATCAGTAACCCCATAAAAATTACAGGAACAAGCAATCGTCGATACATATAAGAGTTTTTGTGATCCCGGTCAAAAGCTCCAGGAGCTAGTTTGGAAAATGTTTTTTGTGCTCTTAATAAAATTTTTAGAAACAGCCTGAGCTCGAGCCGTTAGCTAACAGCCCTCAAAATACTCCTAAGTTAATTAATCCGATTCAAAGATTTTACCTCTAGGGTTAATCATTTAGGGATTCAGAAGGATGTTATTGGGCAATCCCAGAAATTAATCCGTATCGCAGGGGGAATAAATATTTAGAGGAAGGATTGCAGTCTAGCAACCAGAGTTTGTAATTTTCTTTTACAGTAGGTCCTTAAGCTTGGCTGTTACGATATCGACTTCTTCTTTAGTATTGTATTTGCTAAATGAGAACCTGACCGTTATTCTATTTGGATCATCATAAATGGCCTTGATCACATGTGAGGTTTGCTCCACCCCGCTGGTGCAGGCACTCCCCCCAGAGGCGCAGATATTGTTGATATCTAAATTAAACAATATCATCTCAGTTTTCTCTGACTTGGGGAAACTAACGCTTAAAATAGTATATAAGCTCTTGCCGCAAGGGTCCCCATTGTATGAAACAGAACTCAATTCCTGTTTTAGCTTTTCCATCATATATCTTTTCAAATCTTCAATGTACACGCTTTCCTTTTCATATTTTGACATTGCCAATTCTAGTGCTTTTGCAAAACCCACAATACCATATACATTTTCGGTTCCCGCACGCATGTTGCGCTCCTGGGATCCTCCATGAATAAAAGGGTTGACTCTGACATTTTCGTTGATGTATAATATACCAACACCCTTGGGGCCATGAAATTTATGTCCTGCACCAGTAATAAAATGAACTGGTGTCTTACGAAGGTTAAAAGGAAAATGACCGACGGTTTGTACAGTATCCGAATGGAAAATGGCTCCAAATCTGTTGCACATTTCTCCTACAGCATGGATATCGGTGATATTCCCAATCTCGTTATTGGCATGCATCAGGGTGACTAGACATTTTTCCTTTGTTAGGGAAAGCAAACTTGACAGGTCATCCAGGTCGATATGGCCATTCGGCAATAGCCTTACATGACTTATCCCGACCTTGTTCTTTTTGATAAGGTGCTCCACAGTATGCAAGGTAGCATGATGTTCCAGCGGAGAACTAATGATATGGGTACAACCTAAATCATTCAAAGCAGCCGCAATAGCCGTATTGCTGCTTTCGGTACCGCCGCTCGTGAAGAATATCTCCGCAGGATGGGCATTTAATATCTTGGCTACCGATTTTCTTGCATTTTCAATGGCCATCTTGCATTCCCTTCCGTAAGAATATATTGAAGAAGGGTTGCCAAATTTTTCTGTAAGATAAGGCATCATGGATTCCAGCACATCGGCATCCATAGGCGTGGTCGCGGCATTATCAAAATAGATTCTTTGCATACTTGAAATCCGGCCTAGCGGCGCTTATTTTTGACCACAAATATAAATCATTTGTGTCAGGGTCATGGAACCATTGGTTGTGCGATAAATTCCTTAATATCTTTCATTAAGCGCAGTGCAATATTATTGGCTGTTGTCTCAAAGCTGCTTTCTGCATATATCCGTATGATAGGCTCCGTATTGGAAGTGCGAAGGTGAACCCAGTCCTTGTCAAACTCAATTTTTAATCCATCCTCCGTGTTGGCAGGTTGATTCTTGTACTTTTTTTTGATCCTTTCAAAGATTTCATTTATATCCACACCGTTTTGCAATTCGATTTTGTTTTTCGAAATAAAGTAGTCAGGATATTTGGCGCGGAAGGATTTGATGCCATTCCTATGCCTGGCCAAAGCACTCAGGAAAAGTCCAATGCCAATCAGCGCATCCCTGCCATAATGCAAATCGGGCACAATGATTCCGCCGTTCCCTTCCCCTCCGATCACTGCATTCACTTCTTTCATTTTATTGACAACATTTACCTCACCCACAGCGGATGGATAATACTCGCCCCCATGTTTGAGGGTTATTTCTTTCAGGGCTTTGGTGCTACTCATGTTGCTGACGGTGTTGCCGTTCTTCTTATCCAAAACATAATCTGCCACTGCGACCAGCGTATATTCTTCACCAAACATGCTACCGTCTTCGCATACAAAGCAAAGCCTGTCCACGTCCGGATCAACCGCAATCCCCAAACTCGCCCTGGCCTTTAAGACCGCAGCGCTTAGCGAAGTCAGGTTCTGTGGTAATGGCTCAGGGTTGTGTGAAAACCTTCCATTCACTTCCCCGTTAATCAAAATAACCTCTTCCACTCCCAATTCTTTTAATAGAGGAGGGATGAATAATGAACCGGTAGAATTAATCGCATCCACGACCACTTTATAATGTTTTTGACGGATTGCATTTACATCAACCAGCGGATAGTTAATAACGGCATCGATATGCTTTTGTAAATAGGAATTATCGGAAAAATAGCTACCTAACTGGTCAATGGGAGCAAAGTTGAATTCCTGGTTTTCTGCCCTTTTAAGGATCTCGGAACCCTCCTCTGCGCTTATGAATTCGCTGGTATGGTTAAGCATTTTTAGAGCATTCCATTCTTTTGGATTATGACTGGCAGTAAGTATGATGCCACCTGCTGCTTTCTCCCAAAGCACGGCCAGTTCAACTGTGGGCGTTGTGGTTAATCCCAAATCCACCACGTCTATGCCAGATGCGGTTATTACGCTGACCACCAACTGACGCAGCATTTCTCCGCTAATACGGCCATCACGGCCAATAATGATCTTATTCCCTACATTCCTTTCTTTTACCCACTGGCAAAAAGCGGCTGTGTACTTTACAATATCAGCTGGGGTTAGGTTCTCGCCTGGCCTTCCCCCAATAGTTCCCCGAATGCCGGATATACTTTTTATCAACGCCACAATGAACTGCTTTTATTGAAATGCAAAAATAAGGTATTCACGAAAAGGAAAACGGAGTTTGGAAGTAAGCTAAGGATTTGAATATTATCCAATAAAATGAATAAAAAAATAAACAAAGAACAGGTTACCTCCAGTCTTGCTTATTGCTTTCTGATCAGATCCATAAAATTATCAAAAAGGTATCTGCTGTCATGCGATCCAGGGGTCGATTCCGGATGATATTGAACGGAAAAGGCGGGCTTATTTTTGATTCGAATGCCTTCAATAGATTCATCATTGAGGTTGATATGCGTTATTTCAACCGCGCCTTTTTTCCTGACAGCATCAGGATCAATTCCAAATCCATGATTCTGCGTGGTGATTTCACACTTGCCTGTCAGAAGATTTTTCACCGGATGATTTAACCCCCGGTGACCATGGTGCATCTTAAAAGTGGGTATATCATTGGCCAAGGCAAGCAGTTGGTGCCCTAAACAAATCCCAAACAAAGGCATATTTTCTTTCAGTATATCTTTTACTGTTTCAATGGCATAGCCCATTGTTGATGGATCGCCCGGACCATTGGATAAAAAATACCCATCTGGCTTAAATGCTTGTAAAACAGTTATGGGGGTTCGGGCTGGAAAAACCTTCACGAAAGCACCCCGGGATGCCATACAAGTGAGTATATGCCGTTTGATACCATAATCCAGAGCTGCGATTCTTACGGCTGAACCGGGATCTCCGAATTCATATTCCTTTTCCGTACTGACCGCCGAAGCGAGTTCCAGGCCATCCATGGACGGAATATTGACCAATGCTTTCTTTAGTTCTTGAATATCCTGAATTTCAGAAGAAATAATACAGTTCATTGCGCCTTGAACACGGATATGCGTCACCAAAGCACGGGTGTCAACGCCCCCGATGCAAACCACCCCATTTTCTCTAAGATAATCGTCCAGTGATCCATTTGCCTGTTTTCGGGAAAATTGTGCCTCCAGGTTACGCCCGATCAATCCTTTAATTTTCACCCCGTCAGATTCAGTGTCGCCTTGCTTCACTCCGTAATTGCCGATATGGACACTGTTCATAATCAGGACCTGTCCGAAATAACTGGGATCAGTAAATACTTCCTGATACCCTGTCATACCTGTGTTGAAGCAGATTTCGCCACCTGTTGTGCCTATTTTTCCGAAAGGCTTGCCGTAATAGACTGTGCCATCTTCCAAAAGCAGGACCGCTTGTTGCTGGGAACTAGATAAAGACATGGAAATGTAAAAAGTTTTGCAAAGAAAAGAAATTCGGAGTGGATATGCCCGATTAATTTTTCACATTGGTGATTAATCAGGTTAATTGAGAATTCACAAATTATTCAAGGAAAAAAAAGGCAGGAACCCAGTCCTGCCTTTAGAATGATATTCGCCAAAGCCATTATACTGCCTCTTCTTTTGTCTTGGCCTTTTCTTCTTTGGCTTCGGTATTTCCCTGCTTCGTTTCTTCTGTTTTGGCATCCGTCGTCTTTTTACGGCTTCCTCCTCGCCGGGTTCTTTTCGCACCCTCCTTCACTTCAGACTTGCCCTTACCGTAAATGTCATTGAAATCGACCAATTCTATCAGCGCGGTTTCAGCATTGTCGCCTACCCGGGCTCCTAGCTTGATAATCCGGGTATATCCGCCAGGTCTGCCAGCAATCTTTTCGGCGACAGTTCCGAACAATTCAGTAAGTACTTCTTTATCCTGAAGGTAACTGAATACGATTCGACGTTGATGCGTGGTATTTTCCTTAGCCTTCGTAATCAGCGGCTCGATATATTTCCGCAGTGCTTTCGCTTTGGCTAATGTGGTAATTATCCTTTTATGACTGATCAATTGACAAGAAAGATTTCCAAGCAACGCCCTGCGGTGTGAAGCCGTTCTGCTAAGATTCTTTATTTTATCTCCGTGACGCATGCTTTTTGATTTTTTTCAGTTAACTATTCATCATCTACTTTCAACTTCCCCAGATCCATTCCAAAATGTAAACCCCTTTCCCCTAAAACCTGTTCAATTTCCGCAAGGGATTTTTGTCCAAAATTCCGGAACTTCATGAGGTCTTCTTGTTCATAGGTGACCAGTTCGCTCAAGCTGTTGATTTTTGCGGCCTTCAGGCAATTAAAGGCCCGGACAGAAAGATCCAAATCTTCCAGTGGTGTCTTCAGTACCTTACGCAATTGTAGTGTTTGTTCATCCACCAGGTCTTCTTTCTTTTCTTCCTTATTGTCAAATGTGATATTCTCGTCCGTGATGATCATGAGATGCTGGATGAGGATACGGGAAGCCTGTTTAACTGCCTCTTCAGGATGTATCGTCCCATCTGTAACCACTTCCATAACCAATTTTTCAAAATCGGTACGCTGTTCAACACGGGTGTTTTCTATAGAATATTTCACATTTTTTATCGGTGTAAAAATGGCATCTGTAGGAATATAACCGAATGGCGCATCTTTTGGCTTATTATCCTCAGCAGGCACATAGCCGCGTCCCTTAGCGATTGTAATTTCAATATCTAGTTTTGCAGAAGCGTCCAAAGTACAAATCAGCAGCTGCGGATTCATCACCTCAAAGCTCGGGGTTGCTTCTCCGATAAGTCCTGCTGTGAATTCAGTCTTATTCTTTAGGCTTAGTGTAATTTTTTCCTGACCGATTTCATGGTCCACTTTCTTTTTGAATCGAACCTGTTTTAGATTCAGAATAATTTCAACTACATCTTCTGTTACTCCCTTTAAGGTTGCAAATTCATGATCTGCCCCCTCAATCTTTACACCAATGATGGCGTGCCCTTCCAAGGAATTCAATAAAACCCTTCTCAAGGCATTGCCAATGGTTACCGCATAACCTGGCTCTAAAGGACGAAATTCAAATTGGGCTTCAAAATCAGTTGTTTTTTGAAGAATGATCTTGTCTGGTTTCTGAAAATTTAAAATGGCCATATTTAAATTTACTATTTACGTTTTTACTTAGAATATAATTCCACGATCAATTGCTCCTTAATATTTTCTGGAACAGTCTCACGTTCAGGATAGGCAATAAATGTTCCCTTCATCTCTGCTTCGTTCCAATCCAACCAGTTGAACTTCTGGCTTTTTCCGCGGATATGAACTGTTATACCTGTATTGGTCTTTGTATTTTCTTTAAGGCTGATATGATCGCCTGGCTTCAATTGCATCGATGGAATATTAGCAATTTCGCCATTGACCGTAATATGTTTGTGGGCCACCAATTGCCGGGCTGCCGGCCTGGATGGAGCAATTCCCAACCGAAATACAGTATTGTCCAAGCGAGCTTCGAGTAATTTGATCAGGTTCTCACCAGTAACGCCTTTCCTGCGGGAAGCTTCTTCAAAAGTTTTGCGGAATTGCCTTTCCAACACACCATAGGTGTATTTCGCTTTTTGTTTCTCTTTCAGCTGTAACGCATATTCACCTAAACTTTTGCGTTTACGGGATGCACCGTGCTGTCCGGGAGGATTGCTGTTTTTTGTTAAATACTTTCCATTACCTAAAATAGGCTCCCCGAACATACGGGAGATTTTGGTCTTTGGACCCCTGTAACGTGCCATGTTTTGTTCTTTTTGATTTTTTAATGTCGGCGCTTCATCAGTAAAAATCTAAAATCAATGAGGCACCCTGTTTAATTGATTACACTCTTCGTTTCTTGGGCGGCCGGCATCCATTATGCGGCAACGGAGTGACATCTTTGATCATCATCACTTCAATCCCATTATTGGCAAGGGCACGAATTGAACTTTCCCTGCCTGATCCAGGACCTTTCACATAAACGTCCACTTTCTTCAGACCGGCATCTACGGCTGTTTTAGCCGCATCAGAAGAAGCCATTTGTGCAGCATAGGGAGTGTTCTTTTTGGAGCCCTTAAAGCCCATCTTACCCGCGCTGCTCCAGGAAATGACTTGTCCCTGTTTATTGGTTATACTGATAATGATATTATTGAAACTGGCAGTGATATGGGCGTCACCATACACATCTACTTTTACAACTCTTTTTTTCGCAGCGACTTTTGCGCTTGGGACTTGTGCTTTTGCCATGATTTTAAAACTGGTAGTCTGATCTTAATTTTAGTTAAATACAATTATTTCTTAGGCGCCTTTTTCTTGCCTGCCACTGTCCTGCGTTTGCCTTTTCTGGTTCTGCTGTTTGTACGGGTGCGCTGGCCGCGAACCGGAAGTCCTTTGCGGTGCCGCATACCCCTGTAACTGGCTATGTCCAACAAACGCTTAATATTCACTTGCACTTCAGACCGAAGTGCGCCTTCAACTTTCAGTTCATTGGTAATAATATTACGGATTGCGTTCAGTTCATCATCATCCCATTGCTGCACCTTCTTGTCGAAGCTAATTCCAGCTTTTCCCAGGATATATTGTGCGGTTGACCGTCCGATACCGTATATGTAGGTAAGGCCGATTTCCCCTCTTTTATTTTTTGGCAAGTCAACGCCAACAATACGTGCCATAAATATGTAAGATTTACGATTTTAGATCTACGATTTTTGATTTCAGCCCTGTCTTTGTTTAAAGCGGGGATTCTTCTTGTTGATCACATATAATTTCCCTTTCCTCCTAACAATTTTGCAATCTGCGCTTCTTTTTTTTATTGATGCCCGAACTTTCATTATTTTCGTTTTTAACAGTTTGTCCTACACTATTAGCCTTCTATTTATATCTGAAGATGATTCTTCCCCTGGTCAAATCATAGGGGCTCATTTCAACACCCACTTTATCACCAGGTAGTATACGGATATAGTGCATTCTCATTTTACCAGAAATGGTTGCCAGGATCTCATGCCCATTTTCCAATTTGACTTTAAACATAGCATTGGATAAGGCTTCTACAATGGTTCCATCTTGTTTAATGAGTGCTTGTTTAGCCATACAATTTTGGGAGCGCAAAGATATGCATAAGTCCTTGAACTACGAAAAATTAAGGAGAAATTTATCTTTTGGGGGGTTAAACCTTGGAAATAGGCCAGGCAGCCTGAAAAAGGCGGTCTTACCTGGTCAATTCCACCTTGGTCATCGCAAAATAATGGTTTTGAAGTTCGTGCACACTGACTGGGTGGTTCATATGGCGCCGATCTTCCCTATACCACATCTCAAAGGAGGAAAAATTGCCCTTTGCAGGAAGCAGGATCCTGAATGGGCCCTTCATATATTTAACAGAATGGTCTTCATTTTCATGCTTTTCGAAATGAAACTTTAACAACTGCTCTTCACTGAGGGCTATTGGATATAATTCCTCGGGTTTGTACCAGAACGCCTGAACTGCTGTTTCTACACTTATTTCCCTGTCTTCCGCATTCAGGTCCATGACAACACCTTCGGATTTTTGCCCCTCATATTCAGCTTCCAATATGTCTCCAACCTTAATTTCATGAAATTTGATCATATAGCAGTATGATTTAGATATCGTGAATTTACAGAGTTTTCATAAATAACCCATTTTTACAAGGCCGAATTTAGCATCAAAACGATAGGATATGGGAGCTGATGTAGGAATATCCAGCCCAGCAATATCCGCCTGACTAATCTGTTCTATAAACATCATTAATGCCCTAAGACTGTTGCCATGGGCCACAATCAGGACATTTTGATTTAATTTGAGCAAGGGTTCGATAAACTCTTGATAATAGGGAATGACCCGGGCAGCCGTATCTTTTAGACTTTCCCCACCGGGTGGCGCAATGTCAAAACTTCTCCTCCATAACTCAACCTGAGCTTCACCAAATTTTTTGGCTGTTTCCGTTTTGTTGAGTCCCTGTAATTGGCCGTAATTTCTTTCGTTCAGGGCCTTATTCATGAAAATAGGAACGATTGGATGTCTGGATTGCTCGAGAATCAATTGCAGGGTTTCCTGCGCCCTTTTTAATACGGAAGTAAAGGCAGCATCAAAGGCGATTTCCTTTAATTTCTCTCCAGCACGGGAAGCTTCCTGGCGCCCTAAGACCGTCAGGTCCACATCAACATCTCCTGTGAACCTGTTTTCCAGATTCCATTGGGATTGCCCATGTCTTACCAAAACCAAAAGCGCCATAAACTTATTTTCATTCTGCCCAGCTCATTATATAATCCGGGTTTTCAATACGAAGGGCATCTGCCGTAAGCAATAAGGGATGAAAGGTGTCCACCATCACGGCTAGCTCCTTTGTCTCTTTTGCGCCAATACTACGCTCTACCGCTCCAGGATGAGGGCCATGTGGAATACCTCCGGGATGAAGGGTGAGCATCCCTTTGGTCACCTTCTTCCGGCTCATAAAATCCCCATCTACATAGTAGATCAACTCATCACTGTCGATATTACTATGATTGTACGGGGCAGGAATTGCTAAAGGGTGATAATCGAATAACCTTGGACAGAAAGAACACACGACATAGTTATTTCCTTCAAAGGTTAGGTGGACGGGAGGAGGTTGATGGATCCTTCCAGTAATGGGTTCAAAATCATGTATTGAAAAGCTAAAGGGATAGCAGCAGCCATCCCACCCCTTTACATCAAAAGGATGATGGCCATAGTGAATACCATAGACCTTACCTTTCTTCTTGGTCTTAATCAAGAAGTCACCCTTTTCATCGATAGTGATTAATTCCTGGGGTGGACGTAAATCCCTTTCGCAATAAGGGGAGTGTTCTAGCAACTGACCATATTTACTCAGGTACTTTTTTGGAAATCTTATCGGGCTGAAGGATTCTACGATAAATAGCCGGTTCTTGGAATCATTAAAGAGGAACTGCATTATCGTTCCCCTAGGAACAACTAGATAATCCCCATAACTAAATTCAAGGTTGCCATACATCGTTTTCAGTGTACCAGAACCCTCATGCACGAAAATGAGTTCGTCCGCATCGGCATTTTTGTAAAAATAATCCTTCATACCCTCTTTTGGGGCAGCCAGTACAATATGACAATCGTTATTTACCAGAATGGGTTTTCTGCTTTGCAAAAAATCCCCTTCCGGTTCAATCCGGAAACCTTCAAAACTCCTGTGCCTGAGCATATTTTCGTCGGATCTGACTGGTATCGCATCATAAGGAATATCGGTAGAGATAATTTCAGTCGGCGGATGGCAGTGATAAAGTAAAGAATAATCATTTGAAAACCCTTCAGTAGAAAATAATTGTTCTGCATATAAGGAACCATCAGGTTTCCGGAATTGTGTGTGTCGTTTGTGGGGAATGGACCCTAATTTATAATAATAAGGCATAGTTGTTTGTTCAGTAAGAAATGAAATTTAATATGTTACGCGGCATCTCTATGTGGACGATATTGCTGACCTGCGCTTCGTTGGTAGATTGACAATATGATTCGGTATCTTTTTGGCGATTGAAAGCTCCAACCGGGTTAGAAGAAATACATATTTCCACTTCCGTTTGTCAATCCAATAAATAAAATTTCTGAAAAAGGTCATTGCATTTTTGGTGGTATAAAGTTAGTACTTCTAAATTTGAGTTCGGAACAAGAAAAATAGGATAATATTGAAAAAACTTCCTCCGATGCGGACTGCAGGATTGGTCAGCCTGAGAGACCGGAAACTGCTATTGGCTTTTAGCCAAAACAAACGGGCTTTTTACCTCCCAGGAGAGAAAATAGATACGGGTGAAACAAGTCGGTCCGCTCTAAGGCGGGAGATACTTGAAGAATTAAATATCAGGATCAATCCTGAGGAGCTTCGATTCTATACCCATATCACAGCTCAGGCCTTTGGCGAAGAAAACGGGATAATGATGGAACAGGATTGTTTTTGGTAGGACCTCAAAGAAGAACCCCAACCCGGATCAGAAGTATTGTGTTTACAATATTTTGACACGGAGACTTATGGGCTCGAAGCAGAGCAGGTTCCCGGAGTACTGTTACTCATGCAGCAATTGAAACGGGAGAACCTCATTGATTAATCCGAATTTTTTTTATGAGACGGATCGGCCTCCTTTCAGACACACATAGTTATCTTGATGATCAGGTCTTTCGTCATTTTGAAACATGTGATGAAATCTGGCACGCCGGCGATTTCGGTGCACTGGCCGTTGCTGAAAAATTAAAGGCCTTCCGACCCCTCGTAGGAGTATATGGTAATATTGATGGCAATGAAATCCGAAGCATTTATCCAGAGAAACTTAGATGGGTTTGCGAAGGAGTCGATGTCTTCATGACCCATATTGGTGGGTCTCCTCCAAAATACAATGCGATTGTAAAAAACGAATTCTTGGCAGGTCCGCCCAAATTGTTTATTTGTGGCCATTCCCATATACTAAAGATCCAGTTCGATGACCAATTTCAATGCTTATACATGAATCCAGGCGCCGCTGGAAATCATGGCTGGCATAAGATAAGAACGCTGGTGCGGTTTTCGATCGATGGGATTGATCTTAAAAACTGCGAGGTGGTTGTGCTCGGAAGCCGATAATATAAGCCTTCATAATTAAACATATTCAATTAACTATCAATAATTTCTGACGGAATACTCGATATTTACTTTATATATAATAATCTCGAAGGATCAAACGGGGTAATTCAAGTAGGCAATCATACCAAAGCGTAGGTTTCAAATAAAGGTTAAGTACCCGGGAATAAAGGCCTGCCGATTCCATGACGGAAGGGCCATGGAATACCAGCCAGGATCAACAAGAGTGCAATAATAAAAAACCAAAATGCTTTTTTATATTTGATCTTATCTGGTATCGACTTTTTCGACATCCCATAGGCCAGCGTAATAAAGGTAATGGCAATAATCATCGTTAACGGATGTTCTATCCAGAAAAACCGGTAGAAGCGATCCTTCATGATCCGGGTGCCTTCAGGTAACGAACTGGTAATTATGCCAAAACGGCCAAAAAATACCTGAAAAAGCCCTAGTAATAAGGTTATGTGGGAGAATATTAGTGTGAACAGCCAAATTTTTCTATCCCCGGAAGTAAAAACAGATTCGTTAGTCCAGCCAAAAAAACACCTGAGAATCGACCATAATAATAAAATCAAAATTACCCAGCGTAGAATACTATGGAGATAGACCAGTCCTATTTGCATGGCATATTGTTTTATGTTTCAAAAATCAGATCCTTCAATTTACCCAGTCTGCAATAAACACGTTGATTTCACGGGAACCACCATTATTCCTATTGCTGCTGAATACAATTTTTCTGCCGTCCGGTGAAAACATGGGAAATGCATCAAAACCGTTGTCCCTGCTTATTTTCTCAAGGCCTGAACCATCCGGATTCAGTGTATACATATTAAAAGGAAAACCTCTTTTATATTCGTAGTTACTGCAAAAAATAATTTTTTCGCTTCCCGGAATAAAATTGGGTGCCCAATTGGCCTGTCCGTAATGCGTAATCTGCCGGGCATCGCTGCCATCAGAATTGGCCATCCAAACCTCCATATTTGTTGGAGCCACAAGGCCCTGTTTCAATAAATCCTTATAGTCTGCGATTTCTTCGGGCGATTGAGGTCTCGAAGCGCGCCATATGATCCTTTTACTATCAGGACTGAACCAGGCTCCGCCGTCATAGCCCAGGGTATTGGTGATCCTTTTTACTTTAAAACTATGCATATCCATCATGTAAAGGTCAAGGTCTCCATCGCGGTCTGACGTAAACACCATTTTATTGCCATCAGGAGAAAGTGTTGCCTCCGCATCGTATCCCTTTGTGTTGGTCAATTGTTTTACGATCTTCCCGTTCAGGTCAGCCATAAAAATGTCATAACCTTCATAAACAGGCCAAATATACCGCTTCAGCTTTTGCCGGTCCGGCACTGGTGGGCAAGAATCCCCGGATAGATAGGTGGAGGCATAAATGATATGCTTTCCATCATGCGTGAAAAATCCACAGGTGGTTCTTCCCTTACCGCTGCTGATCATTTTATATTGAAAAGGTTCCTCTGGCCTGGTTGGCAATCTGCCGATAAACATCTGATCGCATAAAATGCCTTCCTGCGTGTTGGTTCTTTGAAAAATCAGCCATTTACCATCATAACTAAAGTAAGCTTCAGCGTTTGTTCCTCCAAAGGTCAATTGCTGTATATTCCTAAAATGTCTTTCCTCAGGATATAACAGCGTATCACTTCCTGTATTAGGTATCAGTTGACCGGGAATATCATTCTTTCTTGACGCACCTGACATTAAAGTGAGCAGTGTTGGCAATAACATTACAGAAACAAGATTTCTCATGAACAGTCGTTTTTAAAAGGTTAACGAAAACAAATTTCTGGCAATTAATGATCAAAATTGTCAGGATATTGTAAAAAGCATCCGTCGCAAATTCTTTAGCTTTGTTGGATGAAAAAAGAGGGAAGATTAATTTTCCTAATTCTGTTTTGTCAGGGTCTTTTATTATCTGGATGCCGCAATTCTTCAGAAAAAAAGGAAGGAGATACCGAATCAATCCTGGAAAACCCGCCATACAGTGCCATTACCGATAGTATTCGGAAATTCCCGGATGATGCAGCACTGTATTTTCGCAGGGCGGAATTGCTCTCCAAAAACAATATTCATGAAATCGCTATCGGCGATTATAAAAAATCCTGGGAATTAGATCCGGAGGAAACCACAGGTTTGCGTTTTGCCTCTGATCTTTCGATTGCGGGCAGGCCACAGGACGCCATGAAATTCCTCCAGAACGCCGTGCAGCATTTTCCATCCAGCAAAGAATTCAAAAGATTGCTTGGTGATGCCTTTATGCAGGACGGAAAAGCCAAAGAAGCGCTTGATCTATATCAAAGCCTACTGAAAAAGGACTCTGCTGACTTTGAATCTTGGTATGAGGTCGGGTTGTTATACGAACAACTGAGGGATACCGCAAGCGCTATTGGTGCTTTGAAAAAGGCCTATGGTATTCAACCGGTAGATACATATGCCCTTGAACTTGCCCATATGTATGCCGAATGCAAGAATGCAGAGGCGATAAAGATCTGTGATGCAATTATTAGAAGGGATTCTTCCAGGGAATGGGTAGACCCATTCTTTATAAAGGGCATTTATTATTCAAACAAGCAGCAATTTTCGATGGCAATTGTTCAATTTGATTCTTGTGTCCAGAGGGACTGGAAATTCACGGATGCCTATATCGAAAAGGGCATCGCGCTGTTTAAGCAAAGAAATTTTGACAGGGCTTTACATACCTTTCAGATGGCAGCGACTGTTTCCAATACTTCTCCGGATGCCTATTACTGGATTGGGAGGTGTTATGAGGCTACCTCAAAAAAAGATGAAGCGATCCTCAATTATGAAAGAGCACTAGCTCTGGATAGGAATTTTTTGGAGGCCATAGAGGCCATCAAAAGATTAAAGGGATGATTTGCAGATCAGAAGTGCGGGAGCTACATTTGCTAAATCTGGATCTTCATCAATTAAAAACAAACGCATGCCCATCATCGCCCCTTCATTTTTGGCGTCCAATTTCCTGAAACTCGAGGAAGAATGCAAAATGGTCAATGAAAGTGAAGCAGAGTGGTTTCATCTGGACGTCATGGACGGCCGCTTTGTTCCCAATATCAGTTTTGGGATCCCAGTAATCGAGCAAATCCGTAAGACTACATCCAAAATTTGCGATGTGCACCTGATGATTGAAGAACCCGAAAAACTGACTCCAGATTTCAGAAAAGCCGGGGCAGATATTTTGACTGTTCATATTGAAGTTTGCAGGAATCTTCATAGTAATATTCAACAAATCAAATCGCTGGGTATGAAAGCGGGTGTGGCCATAAATCCGCATACAAATGTCGAATCATTGAGTGATATCCTGATGGATATTCACCTGGTGAATATCATGAGTGTCAATCCGGGTTTTGGAGGCCAGGAATTTATTACCCATAGCTTGCAGAAGATCCGAAACCTGAAAAGGTTGATCCATGAAAAGGGATTGAATGTTTTGATAGAAGTGGATGGGGGCGTGACCCTGGAAAATGCTGCTACCATCATTCACGCCGGAGCAGATGTTTTGGTCGCTGGTAGTTCCGTGTTTAAGTCTTCCGACCCGAAAGCAGCGATTCATCAGCTGAAGTTTATGTAATATCCCATCTGCGAATTCAGCATAATTTTCAATGATTTGCGTTCTGATTGCAGCAAATTCTGTTTAAATTCGGTCATCCAAAAATGTATTCATTGAAAATCCGAGAGTTCTTCCTGCTGCTTGTTTGTGTCGTTTCTGCCGGATTTTCAATTGCTCAAAAGAAAGCAGCTTATGTTACTGGCAAAATTCTTGATGAAAATGACGCCCCTCTTGCCAAAGTTTCAATAATCGTCCTTGGAAAACCAAACGGTATCGCGACTTCCGATTCTGGAACTTTCCGAATAAGAGTCCCTTCCGACAAAGCCTTTGCACTTATATTCACCTTTACTGGTTATAATCCCGAACAACGGAATTTTCTTTTGAATCAAAATGAGGAAGAAACCATCGTTGTCCGTATGGAAAGGGGGGTCAAACAGCTTAAAGAAGTAATAGTCACAGAGCAACAGGACAGAAGAGAATCGGGCCTGATCAAAATAAACCCGAAAGATGCCATCAATATTCCAACCCCTAATGGAGGGATTGAAAGCCTCATCAAAATATTTGTTGGATCCAACAACGAATTGACTTCTCAATACTCGGTTAGGGGAGGCAACTATGATGAGAACCTGATCTATGTGAACGATTTTGAAGTATTCCGTCCCTACCTGGTCAGCAATGCGCAACAGGAAGGTCTTAGTTTTATTAACCCAGAGATGACAAGGAATGTAAGCTTTTATAACGGGGGTTATCAGGCCAAATACGGGGACAAAATGTCTTCGGTACTGGATATACAATATAAGAAGCCCGTGGAATTTGGTGGATCTGCTTACATTGGATTATTAGAACAAGGATTGCATCTTGAAGGTGTAGGATTCAATCATAAATTCAGCTACCTTCTCGGGGTAAGAAACCGTACAAATAAGAGTCTGCTTAGCAGTCAGGAAACTGTAGGTAACTATTCACCTGCCTCGTCCGATCTCCAGGCTTTATTTACATACCAGGTCGACAATAAAAATGTGGTAGAGCTGATGGGAGTTATATCTCAAACCAGCTTCAGCTTTGTACCGCAATATAGCCAGCTGACTTCTGCAGTTTTCTCACCTTATTTCACTTCTAATCTGGCACTGGATATTTCCTTTACCGGTCAGGAAAAAGATGCATACAAAACCAATATGGTTGGTCTGTCCTGGGTACGGAATGTCAACAAAAATCTCAGACTGAAATGGATGGTATCCCGTTTTGAGGATAATGAAAATGAGTCCAACGATATTACCGGAAATTATCTTTTTGGAGAAAGGGATTTTGATAAAAGCAGCTCCAGTTATGGGCTGATCACCAATCCCCTTGGTGCCGGGATTTACCAAACTTTTGCAAGGGATCGCCTCGATATCGCAGTCTGGAATGCTACACACAAGGGATACCTGGAACTAGGTAAGCACTTTGTGCAATGGGGAGTAAGTATCGAAAAACAGGTCACTTCAAATAAATTGCACGAATGGGAATTGCAGGATTCGGCTGGGTATTCCCTGCCCAACGTACCAGGGACCCTGAACCTGAGCAGTTATTTGAATGACAACTATAACCTGAACCTGACCAGACTGACAGGTTTTATCCAGGACAATATCGCTTTTAAAGACTCGAGTGATTTTACCTTGCAAGCGGGTATTCGGTATAATTACAACACCCTGAACAATCAATTTCTTCTTTCTCCCCGTGTTGGTCTATCCTGGAAACCGAAAAACGAAAAAAAGGATATTATCTACAGGGCGGCCATAGGTATTTACGATCAGCCTCCGTTTTACAGGGAGATGATCCGGCCTGACGGAAGCCTTAATGAAAATCTTAGAGCGCAAAAAAGCTGGCAGGTAACGGGGGGTCTGGATTACAACTTCAGAATCGATGACCGGCCTTACAGAATCACCAGTGAGGCTTATTATAAGGGAATGACGGACGTAGATCCTTACGATATCGACAATGTCCAAATCCGTTATTTTGGTGAAAACGATGCCAAAGCCTATGCTGCAGGAGTAGAAATGAGATTATTCGGCGAATTGGTAAAGGATGCCGAAAGCTGGTTTAGCCTTGGGATCATGAGAACAAGAGAAATGATCAACAACGCTTACTATTACAATTACGTTCTTGACTCCCTTAACCAACCTGTTGACAGCAGTCTGGTCCAGCAAGGATGGGTGAGGCGTCCCACAGACCGGTTAATTACCTTGGGTATGTTTGTACAGGATTATCTGGCAACCAATAAGAACCTAAAAGTCTATCTCAATTTTTTATATGGCAGCAATCTGCCGTACAATATTCCAGGGAGCATTAAATATCGTAACGCCCTGATTATACCTCCCTATTTCCGGATCGACCTCGGTTTCAGTGCCTTATTGTTAGACAGCGAAAGAAGTAAAAGAAGAAGTCATAGCCCATTTAGGAATTTTGAAAATATATGGGCAACCCTGGAAGTGTTCAATGTAATCGACAGGGAAAATACCATTTCATATCTCTTCATCAAAGATTTCTCCAATACGATTTACGCTATGCCTCAACGGCTTACCCCGCGTCTTTTGAACCTGAAATTGGTGGCCAGATTCTGAAGCTCCTGGACTATTCCAAATCAGCGAAAAACGTTCCCGCCCTGGGACTAAATCTTTGGTTTATATAAATATAACATACTGAATATCAACCGTATACTGTTCTGGCAGCATATTGGTAACATTAGGAGAAAATCAACCTTATGAAACAGATTCTTAGTTCAATTCTCGAAGCCCTTTTCTTTCCTAAGCCTAATGAACATTTGGTAAGGGATTATAGCGATACCCAGTATGGTAAAGGACTCATTCTAATACCAGTCCCTAATCAATCGCAGGAACAAGGCATAAACAGGATCAACAGATAATAAAAAGTCTGTAGCTCCAATTACTTAACCCTTAAATTGATTATCATGACTATGCGGATATCCTCGTATCCCCACGAGTTCGTACACATCGTCACCATTGAAATCGATGCTGCCACTGAAGAATATTGTATCATTGGATTATCTGATCTTTCTGGTACCATTCTGAGAATGCTGGGTGTGAATTTATCCGAAGGGATCAATACCATTCCTTTACTTAATCTGGAAGCATTAAACCCAGGTTCTTACAACCTTGAAGTAAAAGACACTTACGGAAGATACTTATATAGTACCGAATTAATTAAACAATAGCATTATCTGGCCATTTTCATAGGACTAAGAAGGAGCTTTTTCAAGCTCCTTCAATTTTTTTATGCCCGCAGTCCAATTCTTAATTTCTGTCTAACCATCACTAACTTTGATGGATGACCAAACTCTCAGTAAATATCAACAAGTTTGCAACCCTTCGAAATAGCCGTGGAGGTAATAACCCGGACCTCATAAAAACTACACTCGATGCACAGTCATTCGGAGCTGATGGTATCACCGTTCACCCGAGGCCTGACGAAAGGCATATCCGTTTTCAGGATGTCTACGACATTAAAAAAATAATTACTACAGAATTTAATATTGAAGGAAACTGCAGGGAGCAGAAATTTATTGATTTGGTCCTCCGTGTCAAACCAGACCAAGTTACCCTTGTTCCCGACGCCCTTAACCAAATAACCTCAAACCATGGCTGGGACACTATGCTGTATAAGGACTATTTGAAGGAAATGGTGGCCATTTTCAAGGCTGCAGGAATACGGGTTTCCCTTTTCGTCGATCCCGTCATTGCAATGGTGGAAGCTGCCGCCGACACTGGTACCGACAGGGTCGAATTGTATACCGAGGCATACGCCAAAGAATATATAACTGATAAGGAAAGGGCCATCGCACCCTATATCGATTCAGCCTTAAGGGCAAAGGAATTAGGTATGGGGTTGAACGCAGGTCATGACTTGGATTTGCAGAATCTGAAGTGGTTCGCCCGCCACATCACCGGATTAAATGAGGTATCAATCGGCCATGCATTGATATGCGACGCGTTGTATTTGGGTTTTGAAAATTCAATTCAACTTTATAAGAGACAACTTCATTGAGGCCATTTCTTACGCCACCCATCCTTTCAATATGGCTTTATATCCCCGAATTCATTCATTGCCATAAAAAGAATCGCGGAGTGCATAAAGGAATTCTAAATTGAGTACTGCTTCTAAAATTGACCGATTATCCAAAAAAAAACAAATGAAAAAGATTCTAATTTTCGAAACTTATCCCCTTTTCTTTTTTTGCTTCTTTTTAATCAATAATGTAAAAGCGCAACTCCTCACGATTCCAGCCGATGGCGGAAACAAAAAAGCGTCCGTGTCAGAACGGATTGGAATAACCGATGTTACCATCCACTATGACCGTCCTGGGGTTAAAGGTAGGGAAGGAAAGATATGGGGCGCCTTGGTGCCACCAGGATTTACCGACCTGGGATTTGGAAGCAGTAAGGCATCGCCATGGAGGGCAGGTGCCAATGAGAATACGACTATTTCTTTTTCTTCAGATGTAAACATTGAAGGGCAAAGTTTGCCTGCTGGAAAATATGCTTTCTTTGTAGCCTACGACCCCACAGAATGTACCTTGATTTTCTCAAGGAATTCTAGTTCTTGGGGGAGTTTTTTCTATGATCCAAAAGAAGATGTCCTTCGGGTCAAAGTAAAACCTGTTTCTTCCGATAAGATTGTGGAATGGTTAAAATATGAATTCACAAATCAAACAGAAAACGGCGCCACCGTCACACTGCAATGGGAAAGATTGGCCATCCCTTTCAAAATCACCGTAGATCTTGATAATGTCCAGCTTGAATCTTTTAGAAAAGAGTTAAGGACAGATAAAGGCTTTATTTGGGAAACCTGGGATCAAGCTGCGCAATGGTGCGTCCAGAAAAATATTAATCTCCAACAAGCTCTTTTATGGACAGATTCAGCAACCAACCCTTATTTTGGCGGTGCTGAAAGTTTCCAGGCGCTTAGTACCAAATCTCTGGTTCTGGATAAACTAGGACGCAATAGCGAGTCCGCCGAGATCATGAAAAAAGCTGTTTCCTTCGGAAACATAAACGACATCCACCAATATGGCAAACAATTGCTGGCCCAGAAAAAAACGAAGGAAGCCTTTGACGTATATAAACTCAATTATGATAAGCACCCCGATCAGTTCATCACTGCCATAGACCTTAGCAAGGCTTATTCTGCGCAAGGGAATTATAAAAAGGCTGAGGAATATGCCAAAAAGGCCCAACCACTCGCACCTGATAATGCCAGCAAGGACAAATTAGGTCAAATGATTAAAAATTTACAGGAAGGAAAAGACATCAATTAATTGCATCCAAGGAGTGCACACAATTTCGATTCCAATTCTGCTCCACGCAGGTTTTTACCTACAATTTTACCATCGGGATCTATCAGGAAATTCTGAGGAATACTTTGAACGCGGTATTTCACCGCTACCTCGTTGCTCCAGAACTTAAGGTCACTTACCTGCCCCCAAGTAAGGTTATCATCAGAAATAGCCTTGATCCAAGGTTCCCTGGATTTATCCAGTGAAACGCCTAGTATTGTAAAATTCTTATTCTTAAACCGGGCATAGGTGGCGACCACATTTGGGTTTTCCATTCGGCATGGATGACACCAGCTCGCCCAAAAATCCACCAACACGTATTTGCCCTTATAAGAGGAAAGGGTGATGGGTTTGCCGGTGGTATCATTTTGGGTGAAATCGATCTCTTCCGTGCCAACAGCACCGATTTTTCCGTTTTCAATCTGACCTTTGATCATTTTGCCAAAATACCCATTCTGAATTTCCGGAGACAAGGAGTTAAATCTTTTTTCAAGGAGAAAAACATCATCGGAGAGTTGGCTGACAACCACAAGGACAAAGGGGCTGACATAGGATGTTTTTCTATTTTGAATAAATTGATCTACGGCCGCTTGAACCGATTCAACAGATGTGCTCATCAACCGATAAATCGAATCGGATTTGGACATTCCCTCAGGGGAGTTCAGAAGTTGTTTTAGCATCATCAACTTAGAAAAATGTGGGTTGAATACCTTTTGAAATTCTGTAAAGTCATCCTGGGAAGCAGAACCTGTAAGTTTTACTCCTTGAATATTGTCAATTGTCCCCTCAACCCGGATATCATCGTTACCGATAAACATTGGGATTTTCTTTTTTGCGCTTTCAAAATTCAACTCATACAAATTGGGTTGGGGGATCTGACCCGTAAGCCTAAATCCATCCGATTTGACCAGGCCTTTGGCTAGAGTATCTCCCGGAGCATTCAGATCAGTTAAGAAAACCATGGATTTATCCAACAGCCCTTTCAGATTACCGCTTATTATAAAATGAGGGTCTTTTTGATCCTGGGCCAAAACGACTAATGGCAACCATAATACGCCAATAAAAACCTTTTTCATCATAACTTAGAAAACCGCAACTTCCCGGAGCGGTATGCCCTTCCTTATGGGGATATTGATAAAATTATTCATTTTTTGTAAACTGTATTTAAGCGGATCCAGCCCATATGAAACCACCTGCAAACTTATGAAAACCATCATCGCGGATTAAACACTATTTGCATCACAGAGTTAAATCCAATGCACATTCAAAAGGTTTACTAGCGATCTTTATCCTGAATGGCGTTCCTTTAAAACGTTGGCAACATCCTGTAAATTATGTCCCTTCGCATTTAACAGGATCAGGTAATGAAAAAGAAGATCCGCTGCCTCATTCAAAAATAAACCTTCATTTTGATCTTTGGACTCAATAACCAACTCTACGGCTTCTTCTCCGACCTTTTGTGCTATCTTATTGATGCCCTGGGAAAATAAACCTGCAACATAGGAACCGGGATGGCCGGATCTTTTGCGTTGTTCAATGATATTCTCAAGAAATACTAAGAAATCATCTTTTTGATTTTTTTCACTCCAACAGGTATCTGCACCCGTATGGCATACGGGTCCAAGGGGCTCGGCCTGAATCAGTAAGGTATCCTGATCGCAGTCAACAGTAATGCCTTTAAGCAGTAAAAAATTGCCGCTCTCCTCCCCTTTTGTCCAAAGCCGGTTTCTTGACCGGCTGAAAAAAGTTATTTTGCCTTCGGCAACCGTCTTATTCACGGCTTCTTCATTCATAAAACCAAGCATCAGTACCTTAGCGGTAACATGATCCTGGATAATGGCCGGTACGAGGCCACCATCATATTTTTTATAGTTGATATTCATATCCTTATCGCTATACCCTGATGCTGCAAATATCCCTTTAATTCTGGAATCGCTATCTCTTTAAAATGAAAAACGCTCGCTGCCAGAGCTCCATCTGCCCTTCCTTCTTTAAATATCCGGGCAAAATGCTCCATTTTTCCTCCTCCGCCGGAAGCAATCACCGGGACTGGCAGCACTGTGGCCAATCTTTGAGTGATATCAATGGCAAAACCTTTCTTTGTCCCATCATGATTCATCGAAGTCAATAAAATCTCTCCTGCACCAGATGAGACACCCCTCTTTGCCCATTCCAAACAGTGGCTTTCTGTTTTGATCCTCCCGCCATTTAAGTAGACATACCAGTTTCCATCTTCCTCCAATTTTGTATCTATTGCAAGCACAATACATTGACTTCCAAACTCCTTTGCCAGTTCTTCAATTAATCCCGGTCTTTTATAGGCAGCTGTATTAACAGAAATCTTATCAGCGCCATTTTGCAATAATTTCCTGACATCTTCTACAGAAGTGATTCCACCGCCCACTGTAAAAGGAATATTTATCCGGTGGGCTATCCTTCCCACCAACTCGATCCATGCCTTCCTTTTTTCAATTGTGGCTGTAATGTCCAAAAATACCAATTCATCAGCCCCATTTTCAGCATAAGAAGCGCCCAATTCCACGGGATCTCCAGCATCCCGGATGTCCTCAAATTGAATCCCTTTAACTGTTCTTCCATCCTGGATGTCTAAGCAAGGGATGATTCTTTTAGTTAATCCATTTCTTTGTTGACCAGGATAGATAGTTTCGGCACCGTTGTTAATTATCAGATCCATATATTAATTCCTGTGGCCCGCTGCTGCCACTTTGATTCCAAGTGCAATAAGCAGGCAACCGGTTATTTTTTGTTGGATACGTTGGAATTTTTCAGACTTGGAAAGCCGGCGTCCCATCCTGCCAAATAAAATGGCGACAAGGATGTTGACAATGGTTCCTGAACAATTAAACCATATTCCCAAAAATACAATCTGTCTTTGAGGATGTGCATTTTTTACTTCAATGAACTGAGGAATAAACGCTAAAAAAAATAGAGCCACTTTGGGATTAAGCACATTTGTCAGCAAACCCTGTATAAATATTTTGCGATCGGAAGGAAGTTGTTCATTATTCAAATCCCGGAAAGAAGATTTTTTCTTGTTCAATAATGACATCGTTCCAATATAAATCAGATATAAAGCGCCAGTAAATTTGATTAGGCTGAAGGCAGTAGCTGATTTGCCGATGATGGCAGAAAGACCTGCGGCGGCAGCAATCGTATGCACCATACAGCCTGCCATCACACCAAGTGCAGAAACAATGCCCGCACGGACCCCTTGTCCCATACTCCGGGAAGCGACATAAATCATATCATTACCTGGTGTAATATTCAGCATGAGGCTGGCCAGAGCAAATATCCAAAAACTGTTAATCATCATGTAGTATATAAGGATAGTTCTTTGAGACTGATTTTCCCCTCATAAATAGCTTTACCTATGATAACACCACTGCACCCAATCTTTTGCAGATCAGAAAGATCCTTAAGGGTTCCTACACCGCCACTGCCAATCAATTGAAGGCCGGAAAATGCAGCAATGATTTTTTGATATAGCGGCAGGGAAGGACCAAGCATCATACCATCCCTGCTGATGTCGGTACAAAATATTTGCTGAACCCCTTTTTCAACATACTTTCCTACAAACTCAATAATAGGGATCTCAGTTATTTCCGACCAACCGCTGACGGCGATTTTTTCATCCCGGACATCTGCTCCGAGCAGAAATTTATCCGGCCCGTATTGAATTAACCAATCAGACAATAATGGCTCATTCTTTACTGCCAGGCTCCCGATTGTAGCCCATTGTGCCCCTGCATCAAAAATCATATCAACATCCTCCTTGCTTTGTATCCCACCTCCAAAATCGATCATAAGTCCGGTTTTGGATGCGATGAGTTCCAGCACCTTCCAGTTCTTCACCATACCGGACTTGGCCCCGTCAAGGTCAACCAAGTGGATTCTCCTCAAGCCAGCATCTTCAAACGCTTTGGCTATCTCAAGTGGATAGTCACTGTACACCTTTTTTTGCGTATAGTCCCCTTGTGCAAGGCGAACACATTTTCCACCTATAATATCGATTGCTGGAATTATGATCATGTATGCTATATCGATAAAAAATTGCTTAAGATCCTTTCGCCCACCTTGGCAGATTTCTCTGGATGAAACTGTACACCATAGAAATTGTCCTTGTGTAAAGCGCTGCTGAACGGGATTCCGTATTCTGTAGTCGCTACTGTGTGCGTGCCTAGCGCTGCATAATAACTATGAACAAAATAACAATATTGGTCATTTCCAACACTGGTAAACATGGGCCCCGTTGGGTTTATTATTTTGTTCCAGCCGATTTGAGGGATTTTTAAACTGCTATGGCCGGCTTCAAATTTCTGGACACGCAAATCAAAGATTCCAAGGCATTGCGTATTGTTTTCTTCAGAGTGGGTGCACATAAGCTGCATGCCAAGGCAAACACCCAGAACAGGCTGGCGAAGATCCTTAATGAGCCTGTCCAATTTCCTGTCCTTTAGGTATTCCATGGCCGTGCTGGCTTCTCCTACACCCGGAAAAATAACCTTATCTGCATTTCTAATTTTCTCCGGATCGTCGGTAACCATTCCTGACACAGAAATTCGTTCCAGTGCGAATAAAACCGATTGGATATTACCAGCGTTATATTTGATGATTGATACGTTCAAAAAATAGATATTAATTCAGGATGGAGTTTAAAAATTGCCTGGTAGATGATTCAATATCCTGGCTGTTTTCAATTGCCTTAATATAAGCCGAACCGATAACAGCCCCAGATGTGTACCGGCAAGCAGCTGTAAAACTGGGTTTGTCCTTTATTCCAAAACCTGCCAGAACAGGGTTAGAGAGTCTCATTTTTTGCAATCTTTCAAAATAAACCTCCTGGGCTACCATGTCTTTATCCTTCCCGGTGGTGGAAGAAGATGACACTGCATAAAGAAATCCAGAACTGAGAGAATCTATCCTGCGAATGCGGAGATCAGGAGTTTCGGGTGTTACCAAAAAAACAAAGTCTAATCCGTATTTCTTAGTCAATGCACCATATTCCGTTTCAAATTCATACACCGGCAGGTCTGGTAAAATGATCCCGTCTACCCCTGCATCAGCTGCGGCCGCACAAAATTGTTCAAAGCCGAATTGAAGCACCGGATTCATATATCCCATTAGTAATACAGGAATTTGAATGGATGACCTTAAACCCTGGAGCTGCTCAAACAATTTTTTAACTGTCATGCCATTTATCAAAGCCCTGGTTCCACTAGCTTGTATGACAGGCCCGTCTGCCAGAGGGTCGCTATAAGGTATCCCCAGTTCAATCAAGTCAGCACCAAAATCCTGCAGTGCCTTAATGACGGTCATTGTACTGTGTAATTCCGGATATCCAGCAGTGCAATACACATTCAAGACATTTTTTTGTTTTTTTTCAAATAATTTCACAATCCTGCTCATCCCAAAAGATTTTGACTTAAGTTATCCTTCCATCGCCTTCATATAAGCCGCTAGATCCTTATCACCACGGCCGCTTAAACAGATCACCACGGTATTTTTTTCATTCCATTGCAGCTGATTCAGAGCTGCCAGCGCATGCGCCGATTCCAGTGCTGGAATAATCCCTTCCAGTTTTGCCAGCTGAAAAGCTGCCGTTAATGCTTCATCGTCTGTAGCACTCAAAAAAGTCGCACGACCCGTTTCCATCAAATGAGCGTGCATAGGGCCAATACCCGGATAATCTAATCCTGCGGAAATGCTGTGTGGTTCTATAACTTGTCCATCATCTGTTTGCATGACGAGGCTTCTACTTCCATGCAGTATTCCAGGACGACCCAACTTGGTTGTCGCGGCGCTGAAGCCGCTATTCAAACCATGCCCTGCTGCTTCTACGGCAATCAGGTTGACTTCTAACTCATCCAAGAAATGATAAAAAGCTCCCGCAGCGTTACTGCCCCCACCCACACAAGCCATGATATGGGTCGGCAGTTCACTACCTGTTTTTTCTTTTAGCTGCCACTTTATTTCCTCGCTGATAACACTCTGAAATCTGCTCACCATGTCTGGATAAGGATGAGGCCCGACCACGCTTCCAATTATATAATGTGTATCCGTTGGATTATTTATCCAATCTCTGATAGCTTCATTTGTCGCGTCCTTCAATGTCCGGCTTCCACTTAAAGCGGGGACGACCTTTGCACCAAGCATCTTCATCCTGGCCACATTCGGAGATTGCCGTTCAATATCCTTTTCACCCATGTACACGATGCATTCCATGCCCTTCAGTGCACAGACTGAAGCGGTCGCAACTCCGTGCTGACCGGCGCCTGTTTCTGCAATTATGCGTTTTTTACCTAATCGCTCAGCAAGAAGTATCTGTCCAATTGTGTTATTGATTTTATGTGCCCCAGTATGACAGAGATCCTCCCTTTTGAGAAATATCTCTGTATGGAAATGATTACTCAATCTTCTGGCTAAAAATAAAGGCGTGGGTCTTCCAGCATAATCTTTTAATAAAGAACGAAATTCCTTTTGAAATGAATTCTCCTGAATTATTTCCAAATATCTTAAGCGCAATTGTTCGATATTAGGAACCAGCATTTCAGGAATATAGGCGCCTCCAAATCTGCCATAATATCCCCATTCATTGGGAAGCTCCTTCCACGCAAGGCGATCCGTTTCTTCTTGGATCGTTTGCTTCATTACCGGTTCCTGATTTTTTTTTGCCATGATCTTCTTTTCTTGTCTCCTTTCATTATTTAACCTTTCAATCCATGGATAAATCCTTTTACTTTGGCCAAATCCTTGACGCCGGGGCTAATTTCAAATTTGCTGTTGATATCAATTGAAAATAATTTCTTTGCAACCGGTTCTTTTGAAAATGCGTTTAATTTCTCAGTATCCCCCGCCTCAATTCCTCCGCTTAGAAAAAATATTTTGTCGATTGTTGCACTTTTGAGGATCTCCCAATTGAATTTTTTTCCAGTGCCCCCATAGCCGGCGCCTTCTGTGTCAAATAAAAACATATCACAGGAATCCTGAAATGGGCGGATCAACCAATCGATCGGGTCATCTTCGCCCAACCGGAAAACCTTGATGACATTGACATAATTTGCCACCTGCTCACAAAATCGAGGAGTTTCGTCCCCATGCAATTGAACCATATCCAAGCCATACTCGTCAACCTGTCTAAGGAGGTCATCATAGGCTGCATTGACAAACACACCCACCTTGCCCAATCTCAATTTGGCTTTTTTTAATTGGTCAGCTTTGATATGCTTTCCCACATAACGGGGTGATTTGGAATAAAAAATAAATCCGGCAAAATCTGCGCCCTCCTCATCCAGTTTTCTTACTTGATCAAGCTGTGTCATTCCGCATACTTTTACTCTCATCGGACAGTATTTTTTAACTGATTAACGAAGGAGGCAAAGGCAATCGCGGGATCGGGTTCTTTCATAAAGGCTTCTCCAATAAGAAATCCTTTGAACCCGAATTTTTTTAAATGGCAGATAGTCGCCGGATCATGGATGCCGCTTTCTGCAATCATTGTCTTACCGGCATCGATCAATTGACTTAGGGTTTCCGAAATATTGACGTCCACTTTAAATGTCTTCAGGTCTCGGTTATTCACACCTATCAAAGCGGTTTCATCACAAATATGCTGCAATTCCAATTCATTATGAATTTCAAGCAATATTTCCAGTCCCAGGCTTTTTGCAAAAATCGCTAACCGCCTGATCTCCGCGGGGTCAAGGCAGGCAGCAATCAATAGTATGGCATCTGCACCCATTGCTTTGGATTCCACAATCTGGTATTCATCAATGATGAAATCCTTTCGAAGGATAGGAATCAGGTTTGCTCTTGACCCAGTAAGGTCATTTTGACTTCCGCCAAAAAAAGCTTCATCAGTTAATATGGACAAGGCAGATGCACCATGTTCTGCATAACCTGAAGTAACAGAAAAGGCATCCGCTGAAAGGTTTATTTTTCCTTTTGAAGGGGACCGGCGTTTGAACTCCGCTATAATACCTGTTTTCGCCCCGTCCAAAAGAAAATCTCTCATTGAAAGCACTTTTCTCGAGAAAAAGGGGCTTTTCTCCAATTCAGACACTCTAGTCTTGGCTTTATTCTGGGTAATTTCCCCTCTTTTATGCGCAATGATCTCCTCCAATATATTCATCCCAGAAAATTTATTTTTCTTGTCATAAGACTGCTTTCAACCTCAGATCGATGACTATGTAACGGCAATTACCTACGTAGTTGCCTGAAGTGCAATCAATCTTTGAAGGGTTTGTTCCGCTTTACCGCTTTCAAGGCTTTCCACGGCTTTTTCATAGGCTGCTTCGTAGCTAGGATAAACTTCGGTACAATGCAAAGCCATAGCTGCATTAGCCAATACGACGGCATTCTGGGCCCAGCTGCCTTCTCTCCTAAGTATCTTCATAAATAGACGGGCAGCCTCCTCTACACTATTGCCACCATAAATATCGGACGCATCAACCATTCTTTTACCGAGTTTTTCCGCGCTCATCACTTCTTCACCTTTATTGGTAATTACTTTCGTGTCGTTTGTCAAGGAGATCTCATCATATCCATCCAGACTATGAATGATCGTGAATTTACCACCGGTCTGCTGTAACAGATAGTTATAAATCCTGGCCATTTCAAGGTTATATACCCCCACCAATTGAAATTTTGGAAATGCCGGATTCACCATGGGACCTAACATATTGAAAAAAGTCCTCATGCCTAGGTTTTTCCTGATGGGCCCGACTGTTTTTAATGCCGGGTGAAAAATAGGAGCATGGAGAAAACAGATATTCGCCTGTTCTAATTCTTTTTTCAAGAGGTCATTGGTGTTTTTAAAGCGGTACCCTAGTTGCTCCATTACATTTGAAGATCCACTAATGGAGGAAGATCCATAATTGCCATGTTTAGCTACTTTTTGCCCTGTACCTGCCACGATAAAACATGCCAAAGTGGAAATATTAAATGTGTTCTTTCCATCTCCCCCAGTCCCAACGATATCAATCACATCATAGCCGTCAAATTGAACACGTAAGCATAATTCAAGCAATGCATCCCTGAAACCTTGCAACTCGTCGATCGTTATGCTCCGCATCAGGAAAACCGTAATAAAGGAAGCGATCTCGGATTCATTATACATTCCTTTAGAGATACTAGTTAATACCTCCCGCGCTTGTTCCCTGGAGAGGGTTTTATGTTCAAAAAGGAATTGCAATATTTTTTTCATGACCTGCTTTTTAGCCAGTTTCTCATAATTTTTTCCCCAAGGGGAGTCAGTACGCTTTCAGGGTGAAACTGCACACCCTGCAAATCATAGGTCTTATGTTGCAATGCCATTATATAATCATTTTCATCTCTTGCTGTTACCTCTAATTCGTCCGGAAATTCCTGATCACTTATTATCCAACTATGGTACCGCCCAGCCTCAAAACTGCTGGGTAAGTCATCAAATAGCAGACTGGAAGGGGGCTTTGTAATTATCGGAGTTGCAACGCCATGATACACCGTGCTGAGATTAATGAGTTTCCCTCCGAAGGCTTCACCAATAGCTTGATGACCCAAGCAAACACCTAAAATAGACTTGCTTGCGGCGTATTCCTGGATCAATGGCAATAGGAGTCCCGCTTCGCTCGGAATTCCTGGGCCGGGGGACAAAATTATCTTATCATATTGTTTTATCTTATCCATTCTGATCTGGTCATTGCGGTATACATCCACCTTACCTGTAGTAATCTTTTCGACAAGATGAACCAGGTTATAAGTAAAAGAATCATAGTTATCAAATACGAGTATTTTCATCATACCTAAATTTGTTCTGCCAGTTCAATTGCTTTTTTTAAGGCCCCTAGCTTATTATTAACTTCCTGTAATTCGCTTTCCGGTTTACTTGCCGCTACGATGCCAGCACCAGCCTGATAAAACAAGGTATTTCTCCGGCTCAGAAAAGTGCGTATCATAATGGCATGGTTACAGCTCCCGTCAAAACCCATAAATCCAATACATCCGCCATAATATCCTCTTTCGGTTGGTTCATACTTGTCAATCAGACTCATCGCTTTGAATTTGGGGGCGCCACTCAATGTTCCTGCTGGAAAAGTCACGGCGAGTAATTCAAAAGGGTTGGTATCCTTGCGGATCTTACCTCTTACTTCGCTAACCAGATGAATGACATGGGAGTAATACTGAACCTGGCGGTAATGTGCAACAGATACTTCATCACAAAGCCGGCTGAGATCATTTCTCGCCAAATCCACCAGCATAACGTGTTCCGCATTTTCTTTGGCATCGTGCAAGAGTTGGTCAGCCATCCGCTGGTCAGTTTCATCGTCGCCTGTCCGCTTAAAAGTACCTGCGATGGGGTGAACAATAGCTTTACCATTTTGAATGATAAGCTGCGATTCGGGGGAGGAACCCATCAATTTATAATCTCCATAATCAAAAAAGAACAAATAAGGAGATGGATTGATATTCCTTAATGCCCTATACACATTGAATTCGTCACCAATGAAGCCTTGTTGAAAACGTCTGCTCAACACAATTTGAAAAGTATCTCCTCTGTAGCAACTTTGAATCCCTTTGGACACCATGGTGATATATTCCTGATCGTCCATATTGGACGTCTCTTTTTCCCGCGCCTTGAAAGGGAAAGTAGGGACATCTTTATTTTTTATAATAGATTCTACCACGGCCAGTTCTCCCAGGATGCCGGGTATCTCATTTTCACATAAATAAAGTTCATTCTTAAAATGGTTGATGGAAATTACATATTGATAAAAACGGTATCGCATCAAGGGAATTGGATCTTTGCTCTTCGCTTTAAGAGTGATTGTTTCAAAAAACTGAACAGCATCGAAACTGGTATATCCAAATAATCCCTGAACCTGCCTCAAGGCTTTCTCAGATGAAGGCTCTACGGCAAATTTTTGCATAAAATCCCATAACAATCCAGGGACCTCCGTTGGGCTCTTTAAGGCTATTCTCTCCGGTTTTTGGTTGGGAAGTTTAAACTCAATGATTCGATTGTTGGTAATCTCTATACCCGCAATGGCATTGATGCAAATAAATGAATAGCTGTTTTCTGCTGCGTGATAATCTGTACTTTCAAGCAATAAAGTATCCCTGAAGCGGTCCCTCAACCGCAGGTATATGCTCACGGGCGTATAGATGTCTGAAAGCATCTTTTTATAATGGGTTTTAACTTCAATTCTTTTCATAATATTTGGACATAAAAAAGCCCCGAAAATATCGGGGCATAATATAGTAATACAAAAATAATTACAGCATTACCAGCCCCTATCGGAGTGTGAATGCCACCACCACTGTTGATTTGAAATTTGATTGATCATTGCAGCACAAATATGAAATCAAAATGTGACTCCGCCAAATTTTTTTTGTCCGCATAGAATTTGCATTTACTTTTAGCGATCAAGGATTTTATGACAGACCCTTCTCCCTCCTCTCAAAGATTGCTTTCCCTGGATTTTATGCGGGGCTGTATCATGGTGTTGCTAGCGCTCGAAAGTACTGGTCTTTACGAGCATTTGTTTGATGCAAGCAAAGGAAACGTCCTTAACGGATTCTTTCTGGAGTTTTTTCACCATCCTTGGAATGGCCTCCGATTTTGGGATCTTGTGCAGCCCTCATTTATGTTTATGGCTGGAGTCGCCATGGCCCTGTCTTTACAAAAGCAGCAACAGCAAGGAATGACCTGGAATCAATCTTTTAAGAAGACGCTTAAGAGATGTTTTTGGTTATTCTTTTGGGGAGTACTGGATTACGCCGTCAGGGGAAACCACCTGTCATTTGAGCTTTGGGATGTACTTACGCAATTGTCTTTTACCACGCTCATTGCTTTTCTAATATTCAGGTGGTCTGCATTCTGGCAAATATGTCTTTGCGCTGGTTTGTTATTGGTTACTGAAGCACTATACCGGTTTACCCATATTCCGGGCTTTGACCATCCCTTTACAGACCAGCAAAATTTCGGAAACTGGGTGGATCTGCAGCTGATGAATAAAATCAACTCTGGAGGATGGGTTGCAATCAATTGCATTCCGACCGCGGTGCATACCATCGCCGGGGCCCTCGTTGGGAAGCTCCTGTTATCCGGCAAGGAAAAAATAAAGCCGATGTTACTGGCAGGAGTGCTTTGTTTGATATTAGGTTATGGACTGGACGCGACAGGTATTACACCAATAATCAAACGCATAGCCACTTCCTCATTTACTTTAGTTTCCCTGGGATGGTGTTTGCTTGAACTGTCCATTTGTTACTGGTGGATAGATATACGATCCCATCGAAAAGGGTTGCAGTTTTTCACTATCGTGGGTATGAATTCCATATTCATTTACCTATTTTTTGAGATAGTAGGAGACCGTTGGTTTACCGCATATGCAGGAACATTCAGTACGGTGTTCTTGAACTATATCCAGATTCCAGCCAGCCTGACATTAATTCTAACCTCGCTGTTCGTCTTTAGCCTGGAATGGCTGCTATGTTATTTCCTTTACAAGAAAAAAATATTTTTCAAACTCTAATAAATTTCAAGGCCGATTTTTCCTATGCTTATTCAACACAAACAAATCGGCAACAAAGGAATGTTTTTTGTGGGACAAGACGGCGCCATCCTTGCAGAAATGGTATACAGCATGTCGTCGCCAAATAAAATGATTATTGAACACACGGAAGTTGACGAATCCTTGTCGGGTAAAGGTGTTGGAAAACAATTGGTGGAAACTGCTGTATTATACGCCCGAAATCATGGCATCAAAATCGTAGCACTCTGCCCATTTGCAAAAGGAGTACTTGACATAGTGCCCGCCTGGCAGGATGTATTGTTCCGCTAAATCACACCTTTGGTAGAAGGTAGATAATTATGCATCGGGTCTCTTTTGACCGCCATACGAACCGCTTTTGCAAATGCCTTGAAAATTGCTTCAATCTTGTGATGTTCATTGTCTCCATGGCATTCAATATTCAGATTGCACCTTGCTGCGTCTGAAAAGGACTTGAAAAAATGAAAAAACATTTCTGTCGGCATCTCTCCTATTTTCTCCCGTTTAAATAGCGCATTCCAGACAATCCAGTTTCTACCGCCAAAATCGATCAGCACTTTTGCATCGGCATCATCCATGGGCAAAACAAACCCATATCGTTCCATTCCCCGCTTATCGGCTAGACCTTTGGCAAAAGCCTCACCAAGGGCAATACCGGTGTCTTCGATCGTATGGTGCTCATCAATTCCGTAATCACCTTCTACCTTGATGGAAAGGTCAAGCTTACCGTGGCGAGAGAGCTGATCAAGCATATGATCAAAAAAACCCATACCCGTATTAATATCAGAATGGCCCCGTCCATCAAGGTTAAGTTCAATTTTAATATTTGTTTCTGAAGTGTTTCGTTCGTGAACAATGTGGCGAAGCCCTTTTCGCAGAAATTCATAGATTTTGAGCCATTCTGTGGTTTCAAGTGCAATCACGGTATCCAGTTCTTCTCTTGTGTTGGTGATTTCCTTAGCTCCAAGCCCCGGGTCATTATTAATCCAAATACCATGACAACCAAGATTCTTTGCCAATTGCATATCTGTAATCCGGTCGCCTATAACATAAGAATTTTCTATATCATAACTTGGATCATTAAGATACTCCAACAACATCCCAATCCCGGGTTTTCGCGTGGGAGCGTTGGCCTCGGGGAAAGTCCCATCGATATGCACTGCACGGAATCGAATTCCCTCGTTAATGAAACATTCCATGACAAAATCCTGAACAGGCTGGAAATGATTTTGAGGAAATAATGGGGTACCCAAGCCATCCTGGTTGCTTACCATGACGAGTTCATATTCCAGCTCCCGGGCAATCCTGCCCATACCTTCAAATACAAAAGGATAGAACTGAAGCTTATCAAAAGAATCAATCTGATAACTGGGTGGGGCCTCCCGGATCAACGTACCGTCCCGGTCTATGAATAGTATACGTTTCATGGGAGGAATTATTTCGTGTTAGCCCGTACTGTTTTCACTTGTAGCGCCGTTACCCCGCTTGCTTTGTTGCCAAAACTGTTGCGCACATAAGTCAGTACGTCTGCTATTTGCTGATCGCTTAGGTCACTGTGGGGGGCCATCACATTTTGATAGGTATCACCATTAATTTCTGTCTTCCCGGTCATCCCCATCAATACGACCTTTATCAATTGTGCTTTATCCCCAAGTATCCATTTTGTCTTGGTTAATGGTGGATTCATATTTTGTACCCCGCCGCCATCAACCTGGTGACATGACAAACATTGTTCATAATATACTTTCCCGCCTCTTTCAATGGAAGCCTGAAGCGCATTTTTCACCTGCCTCAATAAAAAGACATTTTGAGAAAGCAAGAGAGATGAAATTAACGTCAATCCGAGGAAAACCCCCAGTACGAAAATGGTTTTCATAAATTTATTTTCCAGCATAGGTTATTTTCCAAATCGTTCCTTTGGTATCATCTGAGACATAAATGGATCCATCCGGCCCTTGAGCTATCCCGCAAGGCCTGTGCTTAGCCCTTCCCGAAGCGACCTGTTCTGGTCCGCCAGCAAAGCCATCGGCAAAAACCTCCCATTCACCGCTGGGTTTCCCGTTCTTAAAGGGAACAAAGGCAACCAAAAACCCCTTTTGCGGTTCCGGTGCCCGGTTCCATGACCCATGGAATACAACAAACGCTCCATTCCTGTATTTTTCGGGAAATTGCTTGCCAGAATAAAACAATAAGCCGTTGGGCGCAATATGACCAGGAAAAGCATATATGGGATCCTGTGCATCTTCCCCTGCTGTCTTCTTGCCGTCTCCTCCAAATTCAGGTGCTAATATTTTCTTATGCTGGAGTTGATCGTAATAAATATAGGGCCATCCGCAGTTCGATCCTTTATGCAATTCGTACATACATTCTGCCGGCAACTCGGCACTTAGTTTGGTATCGTAAAGATCCGGAAACAAGTCATGCAATTGATCCCTGCCATGCTGCATGACAAATAAGGTATTGGTTTGGGTATTCCAATCCAGGCCCACCACGTTGCGCAAACCAGTAGCGTAATGAGTCTCATTCCCATAGGTTTGATCAATTTGACCCGCTTTGAATTGCCAGATTCCTCCGGCAGAATCCAATATCGGACAAGGCTTCATGCCGGGTGAACCCTTGGTTCTGTCCTTAACCTGACATGCGTTTGAGTATGCTCCGATGTTGACATACAGGTTTCCGTCATTATCGAGTGTAATAGCCTTAGCCTCGTGCTCTCCCCGTGCTAGTAATCCTGTCACAATCCTTTCGGGCTTATCGGGATTCACAATTTGATTATTTGCATCAAGTTTATAACGAAATACCTCCTCATCTGAAGAAGCATACAGATAACCGTTCTTAATATCAATGCCAGTGCCGGTATAATTGCCAAAACCCATGATATCGTCTGCTTTTCCATCCCCATTGGTATCTCTCAATCTGATAATCCCCTTTCCATTTTTCAAATTTGCCAACTTTACATAGATATCGCCGTTGCTGTTTACAGTGAGGTGCCTGGCAGAACCTAAACCTTCAGCTACCACTATGGATTTAAATCCGGGAGGCAACTGAATGGTCACATCATCTTTAGCTGGAGTAACCACTGCGTTAGAAATCTGGGTCGTATCACCTGCACAGGCGTAAAACGATATGAATGAGAGGAAGAGTACACCGTAAATGGGTCTGAAAGAAAAGAGTCTCATACAAAGGAATTTTTAATATTGAGATTTAAAATTACGTGATTCTCAAATTGAAAACGCAAGAATAGACGTTATAAGTTCTTTATTTTCTATATCTGTCCCCACCGTAATTCGCAAACACCCTGCACATAATTCCACTCGGCTGCGGTCACGCACGACAATCCCTTGTTTCAAAAGGTGCTGATAAAGCGAAAGGGCGTCGTCAACTTTCACGAGCAAGAAGTTCGCCTCGCTGAAATAGACTTTCCGGACCTGCTTCAATGATCTCAAATTTTCTGCCAATTCTGTCCGAAGAGCGACCAAGGAAAGGATCATATCGTTTACTTGACTGACTTCTTCGATGGCCTTGAGCACAATATCCTGGGTTGCCTGGCTAATATTATAAGGCGGCTTAATTCTATTTAATATTTGGATAATGGATATGTCCGCAAACGCCATTCCCAATCTTAATCCAGCCATCCCCCATGCCTTGCTCATAGTCTGGAGAACAACTAGATTAGGATAATGATCCAATTCCAGAAGAAAAGAGGGTTGGGCAGAGAAATTAATATAAGCTTCGTCTATTACCAAAAGTCCATTAAAACTATTGAGAAGGATCTCAATATCTTCCCGAATCATCGAATTGCCAGTGGGATTATTCGGTGAGCAGATCCAAATAATCTTGGTGTTCTGGTCAACGGCACTTTCAATACCTGATAGATTCAACTGGAAATCCTCCAGTAACTTTACTTTTCTTACTTCCACATCATTGATATGGGCGCTTACCTCATACATCCCGTAAGTGGGGGGATTAATTATTACATTATCAGTACCTGGATTACAAAAAGCACGTAAGAGAAGGTCAATGCATTCATCACTTCCATTTCCCAAAAATATTCCTTCAGGCGATATACCTTTTATTTGGCTAATGGCTTGTTTTAATTGGTATTGATGCGGGTCGGGGTACCTGTTGTACCACTTTAATAATGGAGAGCCGAGGCTATTTTCATTGGCATCCAGGAAGACCTTTGCGTCACCTTGGAACTCATCCCGGGCAGAGGAATAGGGCACAAGTTGCCTGATATTTTCCCTCAATAACTTATCTAAACTAAACATAGATGTTCCATTTAAGATCCCGTTAAGAAGATGCATTTCCTCTGAGACGGATGGAGACCGCCAGGGCATGACCCTGAAGTCCCTCGGCGGCTGCCATTAATTCCACTGCCGGCCCGATTCCTTTCAGGCCAGCATTTGTAAGTTCCTGGAAGGTTATTTTCTTTTGAAAACTATCAACACTCAGTCCTCCATATGCTCTGGCATGCCCATTTGTTGGTAAAACATGGTTTGTACCCGCAGCGTAATCGCCAACGCTTTCAGGCGAATAGTGACCCAGGAATACTGAACCGGCATTTCTTACCATAAGAGCAAGCTCTCCTGCGTTTTCACAGGCAAGTATTAAATGTTCGGGCGCGTAATTATTGATCAGGTTCATGGCTTGCTGTTCATCTTGCATCAGTATCGCTTTGCTGTTTTCTAATGCCCGGATAGCTATTTGTTTTCGGTGAATATGATTCAATTGAGAATTCAATTCAAGAAGCACTGCGTCTACCATATCATCTGAGGAGCAAACCAGGATCACTTGACTGTCCACACCATGTTCGGCCTGAGACAAAAGATCCGCTGCCACAAAGGCGGGGTTTGCGGTATGGTCTGCGTACACAGCCAGTTCACTGGGGCCAGCTGGCATATCAATAGCGACACCATCCTTTTGTACCAATTGTTTGGCACACATCACATATTGATTACCTGGTCCAAAAATCTTGAACAATTTTGGAATTGTTTCAGTTCCATATGCCATCGCAGCAATGGCCTGTACGCCACCCACTCTAAAAACCCGGGTCGCTCCCACAAGTCTTGCCGTATACAGGATCGCCGGATGCAAATTACCCATGGTGTCTGGAGGCGAACAGACCACGATCTCGCGGCATCCGGCGATTGATGCAGGAATTCCGAGCATCAGCAAAGTTGAAAAAAGCGGCGCAGTACCCCCCGGAATATACAGACCTACCTTTTCTATCGGTGAATTCCTCCGCCAGCATCGCAGACCAGGCATCGTTTCGACAAATTCTGAGGTTTGTAACTGGCTTTTATGAAAATCCGTAATATTTGACCGGGCCATTTCAATGGCTTTCTTTAATTCAGAAGGAACCAGGGAGTCAGCCAGTTGTATTTCTTTGTCGTCTACTTCCAGGTTTTCCAATCTGACCTTATCAAACATAAGGGTAAATCGACGCACGGCCTCATCCCCTTTTTCTCTTACTTCCTTAAGAATAGGACTGACCGTTGATTCAAGCGACAATATATGAGTTACTGGCCGTTCAAGTTTGGCTTCCCATCCATCAGGAAGCGAGCCGTTAAATGACCTCCAATCAATTATCTCCATAGTCAATTTATAATTCAAAAATCAGTGTTCGGCGATATTAAACTATCATTTTTTCAATCGGCACAACAAGTATGCCCTGCGCCCCCAAACCCTTTAATTTCTCAATGATTTCCCAAAATTCATTTTCATTCAACACACTGTGAACACTGCTCCATCCAACTTCTGCCAAAGGAAGGACGGTCGGGCTCTTCATACCCGGAAGGCAACCAATGATCTCCTTTAGTTTATCATTTGGCGCATTAAGTAATATATACTTATAGTTCCTCGCTTTTTTGACTGCGCGTACACGCAATAAGAATTTTTCTAGTATTTGCAGTTGCGATCCGCCAAGGTTCTTATTTCGAATCAGTACCGCTTGAGAATGTAAAACAGTCGACACCTCTCTAAGCCCATTCATGAATAATGTAGACCCGCTGCTGACTAAATCTACAATGGCGTCCGCAAGTCCAATCCCCGGGGCAATCTCCACAGAACCGCTGATTTCATGGATCTCTGCTTCTACCTGGTGTGTCTCAAGGAATTTCCGGACCAGAAAGGGATAGGTTGTAGCAATTTTTTTACCCATCAGGTCGCTGACACCTGCATATTTCTCCATTCTTCCAACGGCGACTGACAACCGGCATTTGCCAAATCCCAGCTGCTCTACTACATCGATTTTCTTATTCTTTTCGTATACAACGTTCTCTCCCACTATACCAATATCTGCAACAGCATCTTCCACATATTGTGGTATATCATCATCTCTTAGAAAATATATTTCCATCGGGAAATTGTCCGCTTCTGTCTTCAATTTGTTCTCGCTATTCTTCAAATCGATTCCACAATCCCTTAAGAGTTTAACAGATTCATCATAAAGACGCCCGGCTTTCTGTATGGCAATTTTCAGGTTATTCACGGTAATTATTAACTTTTAAGATTTGTCTCAGGTTCATTTCTTGCCCGCAGGTATAAATCTGAATGTCAAAGTCTTACTTCTGGGCAAAAAAAATCAGGGCTTACCACTGGTAAGCCCTTTGAATAGTTTTATATTGTTTACACAAAACATCACCGGCTTACCTTTGAGGTAAGAATCTGTGATGATGCTTTGATGATTTATAATTCATAATAGTTGATCAAAATTAAGAGAGGTTCGGTTAACGCCAAAATTTTATTTCCAACACAGCGATATTCAAGTTGATAAATTCATATATACAAAAATAAAGCGTTTTCATATGTTTAAACTCCGACTACTATTGCTTCTTTTGCTTTCTATTTTGATCGCACCAGGATTTATTGCGCAGGTAAAGAGACCTGGTTTGACCCTTGTTTGGAGCGATGAATTCAATTATAAGGGTTTGCCCGACCACGCCAAATGGAGTTTTGATGGCGGAGGAGGAGGCTGGGGCAATCATGAACTCGAATTCTATACTTCAAACAGGATACAAAATGCCCGCGTAGAAAATGGTTATCTAGTGATCGAAGCGCGAAAAGAAAAATGGGAAAATTGCGCATATACTTCAGCACGCCTTGTAACCAAAGGAAAGGGTGACTGGAAGTATGGTCGCATTGAAGTCCGCGCCAAACTTCCAAAAGGTTTGGGAACCTGGCCTGCCATATGGATGCTTGGTTCCACAACACCGCTTAAATGGCCGGACGATGGAGAAATAGATATCATGGAGGAAGTTGGATTTGATCCCGGTGCGATACATGCTACCATCCATTGTAAAAAATACAACAATGAACCGGGTACACAAAAAACCGCAATTACCGCCATTCCAGATTGCAGCGAGCAATTCCATGTTTATGCGATGGATTGGAATGCGGATAGCATAAACATTTTTGTCGACCAGAAGAAATATTTCAGTTTTGCCAATGAGCACAGTGGATATGCAGGCTGGCCTTATGAGCAACCCTTTCATTTATTATTAAACCTTGCGATCGGAGGTGATTGGGGAGGGCAAAAGGGCGTGGATGATGCTATTTTTCCCCAACAAATGTTGGTGGATTATGTCCGTATTTATCAGTAAAACTGAGTTCAACCAACAATATTGGAAAGCCAGCCAATTCAAATGCGTGCACGCTCAATGAAGTTGTTCCTAACTCATCCTATTTGGGTATTGTTAACGATAAGCTCCTGTTCGTATTCTTCAAAAGCCTGTAAGAAATTATTGGATATTGCGGGAAAAGAGCCCTATGACCTGATCGTAATTCCTGGCTCTCCTTACGAAAATGGGTGGACGAGAACTATGAAAGCTAGAATCTACTGGTCTAAGTTTTTATATGATCAAAAAATCACTAAAAATATAATGTATTCCGGCTCCTCGGTGTATACTCCATATACCGAAGGAATAATTATGGCGCTTTATGGAGAGGCGATTGGAATTCCAAGAGAGCATATTTATGTCGAAACCAAGGCAGAACACAGCACCGAAAATATTTACTACTCTTATAAAAAAGCAAAAAAACTAAATTTCATCCGGATTGCCTTGGCGTCTGATCCATTTCAAACAAAATTACTGCATAGCTTTACCCGCAAAAAAATAAATGAAGAAATCGGAATGATTCCCATTGTATTTGACACATTGAAGTCGATGGAGTCGTCGATGATTGACCCGGTTATACCCCAACAGCAAGCATTTGTTCAGGATTTTGTTCCAATATCCCAGCGTCAAAGCATCTACAAAAGGCTTAAAGGAACCCTGGGATTGAATATCGATAAGAACGCATACTAAAGAGCAAAACCCATCTTATTTGGCTCCTACCAACTCGGGCTTTTCTGATTTCACAGATTTGGCGTCGGAAAGGAATTTCGCGAGTCCTATATCTGTCAGGGGATGTTTCAATAAACCCAGTATGGATTCCAATGGACAGGTGCAGATATCGGCTCCAGCTTCAGCGCATCGAACAATATGCAATGGGTTGCGGATTGAAGCAGCTAAAATCTCGGTGTCTATCCCCTGGATTGTGAAAATATTGGCGAGTTGTTCGATTAGCTGGACGCCATCCCAGCTGCTGTCATCGATCCTTCCAATGAACGGTGAAACAAAATTGGCGCCAGCCTTCGCAGCGACCATGGCTTGGCCAGCCGAAAAGATTAAAGTACAATTTGTTCTCGTCCCATTGTCGGAGAACCATTTTATAGCCTTAACTCCTTCTTTGATCATCGGAATTTTTACGACAATATTGGGATGAATCGCAGCCAATTTTTTACCTTCTGCCACCATACCCTCAAAGTCGGTTGAAATGACTTCTGCGCTTACGTCCCCATCAACCACCAGCTCGCAAATGGTCTTATAGTGATTTGCAACCGCCGCCTCCCCCCTGATACCCTCTTTGGCCATTAGTGTGGGGTTGGTTGTAACTCCATCCAGTATCCCCAAATCGTGTGCTTCCTTTATTTGGCTAAGGTTTGCCGTGTCAATGAAGAATTTCATTTGTCATTTACCTTCAAAAGCGAAAACTCTTCACCTTAGAAGGGTTTTTTTATTTAAAAAAATAATTTCCAAAAACCTAACAACATACCTACCTCTCAAAAAGTAGGGAAAAAATGGCAAGTTACTTATATCGCACCGCTGCGACCACCTACCCTTGCTGCCTTCCGACCCTGGGGGATTCAGCAGGAGCTGGTCGTATAAGACTTGCCGCCGCAAAGATAGGGATTTATTGCAGGTCCTAAAAACCCTTAATTCTCTTTGATTATCTATGAAAACGGCAAATTAAAAAGTTTTCAGGTTTTAATTGCCCCTGTAATACGTAATACATTTAACCCGGGCAAGTTTCACGGATTGGCAAAGCATGTCGAAGTACAATTTTTGACTTAAATGGCGTTTTTAAATAAAGAATACAGGTAAGGCACTTCACGATTTTCATTTTAACCACTAAGTTCATTATCTGGGTCGCCCATTCAAAGTATTGAGCCTTTCAATCGCCACCAATTGGTCAGAACGACCACTTAGAGGTCGGTAATAAACCAATATACTGTAGTCATTTTCGGTTTCCATATTATTGCCTTCTGTAAATTCAAATGAAATGTTTCTAAGGGGATCATTCCTGTCGATAGTAACGTATGCATAATTATAATACCCCTGCTTCAGAAAAGCAGAGACTTCATACACGCCTTTGACTGCGTTAAATACCATTCTGGTAGAGTCATTGATTTCATAATCTGTGAGTTTCCCCAAGAGATAAACATCTTTATCGGGAAAAGGGATATTTCCTGGTGGAACAAAACTAAAATGGACCGTGGCATAATCTCCTTGCCAGAAAGGATTGCCGTTTTCTGAGGTCTGGATATAGAAAAGGCCATTGTAGTCTTTATAATAATAATAGGACTGGTGCGAACGGTCAGCATCAGGAACCACAAAAATATTTGTGCCATTTTTGAAATAATTGGCATGTTGGACCCTGTCGCTTTGATATCGAAAACTTTGCAGGTCTAACCATCGCCACTCTTTCCCACCTGGAAAATTATATGCATCATCACTATTGTATTGGATATTATTGCCGCTGTAGAAACTAGGCCTGATATTTTGTATTGCATTATCCCAACGATTGTTTTGCAGAATAACAACTTTGATTTGCTGGGCCGGATCAGAAATGTCCAGCGCCCTTGTGTTAATGGTAAATTGCAATTTTTGGTGGGTATGGGAAAAATCCGGATTGTAAGGTTGAAGTATCTGAGAGTTTATATTGACTGAATTTTCAACTACGAGGAAACGCCGCGTAAAAGCAAGTTTGGAGGTATCTCCATCTAAAAATACCTTTAAGAGGTAGTTGCCTGAACGGATGGGTACGCAATTGGGTTCCGGTAGGACCAGATGATAATGCGTGTAATTTGTCAAGGCAATAGATGAGTTCCTGTAATTGCTTATCCGGGACTGGGAAAATCCCTTTATAAAATCAAATTCGCTGAGGATGGCCGGTGTCCAGTCAGCATTGCATAGCTGGAATGTGTAGTAATAATTTTTAATATCTGCATCAAGATCATCAAACTGGAGCTCCAAGCGATCGCTGCTATTCAGGCCGATTACGGGATAGCCTAACTGATTACCAAATGAATACAATTGGGGAGTGCCGATAGACATTGAATAAATGGAATCTGGGGTCTGTCCAAATACCGAAGAGTAAATAATAAAAATAGGTAAGAGCCACGGAAACTTCATGACACAATGTTAGCACAAAAATGGAAAAAACTTTTATTCAATCGAGGGGAAGGCTATTTTTGGATGCTGAAAAGCAACATAGAAAATAATATACCAGTTGAAAATCGCTTCTTTCGTAGCCAGACGCATCGCATTTAACCGCCAGCATTCCTTTTCCCGGTTTATTATCCGCCTGGCAATTGTTGCTACCACGATCAGTGTGGCGGCTATGCTGTTGACATTGGCTTTTACGAATGGATTTCAATACGCAATCAGTCATAAGATATTTAGCTTTTGGGGAGATATTCGCGTTCAGCACTATGAGAGTAACAGGGCCTCGATAGCAGAGGAATCGCCCATTTTTAAGAATGATACCGTTTTGCAGGTTTTAAAGGCCAATAAGGAAATACAGACCATTCAGGCTTTTGCAACCAAATACGCCATACTCAAAGGCAGCGAAGGAATAGAAGGAATATTACTGAAGGGCGTCGAAAAGGATTATGATTTTAACAATCTGAGCAGCTTTTTGAAAAGCGGAAGATGGCTTCAATTCCCCGACAGCGGTTATAGTAATGAAATCAACCTGTCGAGTTATGCAGCTAACCAGCTAAAATTGCAGGTTGACGATCGGGTCATTATCTATTTTGTTCAGCCTGATGGATCGGCCAGGGCAAGACCCATGAAAGTATCAGGAATATTCAAAACTGGCATCGAAGACTATGATAAACAAATAGCCATCGGCGACCTCCGCTTAATACAACGGTTGAACAATTGGACCAGTAATGAGATTGGTGGTTATGAAATTGTGGTAAAGGATTTCAGAACAATGGATACCGTGAACAATGTGATTTTTCGTGACTTACCTAGCACTTGGAATAGCCGCACCATCAAGGAGCTGCCACAAGCTGCAGGAATCTTTGACTGGCTGAATCTTCAAAATACCACTATAGCCATTGTGCTGATCATTATGATCATTGTAGCTATTTTGAACCTGGTTACCTGCCTGATCATCCTGCTACTGGAGCGCATAAACATGATCGGTATTCTCAAAGCCCTCGGTAGCCCGAACCGGTCAATTCAACAGATTTTCCTTTATCATGGAGTGATTATTACAATCAGTGGCATAGCATTCGGAAATATTATGGGCCTGCTTATTTGTTGGCTTCAGGATAAATACGGTTTCATTACCTTACCAGAAGACGCTTATCTGATCTCCAAGGCAGCGGTCAAACTGGAACCCTGGCACCTGATCCTGGTAAATGCCGGGACATTCCTGATCTGTTTCCTGGTTTTAATGATCCCTACCTTGATCATAAGAAAAATTCAACCCGTAAAGGCAATTCAGTTCAGGTAAAACTTAGTAAATGCGACAGTACGATTCCGGTTGCGACCGCCACGTTGAGCGATTCTGCACTGCCCTTCCCTGGAATGGTCACAGGAATCTGAACAAGACTCGCAGTATCTTCTCTCAAACCTCGCGATTCATTCCCGATAAGGATCAAGCCTTTTTTTATTTGGCCGATTTCATGTATACTTTTACCCTTCAACATGGTGCCATAAACCGGAAGATCGGTATATTCCAGCAGGATTTCCCGGATATCCGTATAAACCAACTGGACCCGGCAAATACTTCCCATGGTCGATTGAACGCCCTTGGGACTAAACAGATCTGCACAATCCATGCTGCAGATCAGGTTTTTTAATCCAAACCAATCCGCAATTCTGACAATGGTTCCTAAATTTCCCGGATCTTGAATGGCGTCCAACGCCAGGCTGACTGCATTTTTCAAATCCAATACTGGAAAGGATGGTTTTTTAAAAAGCCCCAATACCTGATTGGGTGTCGATAAAAAAGAGATCTTTTCCAGTTCTCCTTGTTTTATTTCCATTAGGTCAGAATCCTCGTACTTGTCCAATAGCTTTTGATTGTCCTCTATCCATTCGCTCACGGCCATCAGGGAGATCAACTGGACATTTGGTGCATTTAAGAATTCGTTAATTATTTTAGGACCCTCGGCAACAAACACTCCCTCATTATCTCGGAATTTTTTCTGGCCCAAACTTTGAATATATTTGACACGCGATTTTATTAGCATTGATTTTCCAATTACGTAAATAAGTTAAGCTTGAATTGGTTTGCGGGAAAGGCCTACCTATCCTACATCTGCAAACCAATTTTGCATTCTAAGGCTGTGCAAAATCTGTTTATGCCACAACCGCGGCAAGTTAAAGCATCTTTTTACAATCCGGCAGCAATGCTGCTCCTGGCAGGGCTTACGCTCCTCTTTTCCTGTGTTATCCCAAAAAAATACCAGGCCAACAAGCCTTTTGTCTTTAAGACAATTATAAAAGTAGAGGGGGTGACTCCAAACGAAGACAGGAAGGACGTTGTTGAGCGGATGAATAATCAGTTAGATGACAGCTTGCGCACCAATATAATATCTTATGCAGGTTTGTTAAAAATGCTGATTAGCCCACCAGCCTTTGATTCGTTCAGTGTAAGCAGATCGATTATTTATATGGGCGCGCAGCTCAAATCCCTCGGATATTATACGCCATCCATAAAGGATTCGATCAAATTGGACACAGCCCATCATCACCAGTACCGGGCCACTGTAAGTTTCTTAATAAGACCTGGCAAAAAGCTGATTTTTGATTCTGTTGGTTACGATCTTCAGACGCCTTCATTGCAGCAACTAGCTATAGAATCCGCTGACAAATCAGCCATGAAAAAAGGGAAACCCTATTCTATCCAGATCTTATCGTTGGAAAGAGACCGATTGGTTGAACTTTTTCATAATAATGGTTACTACAGGTTCAGCAAGGATGACCTCAGTGTGGAAGTCGATACCGTCACGTCAGGATTGTTGAACCCCACATTGGATCCCTTTGAGCAACTGCGGTTATTAGAAGAGCTGAAGAAAAAAAGAGAGAATCCCACCATCAATGCGGTAATCAAACAAAATCCAGTCAGGGATTCAAGTCATTTAACCAAATATTATATTGGCCAGGTGACTGTCTATCCGGATCTTCCCTTATTCGAGGACACTGCACATAGCATAAAAAATGATACGACCTCCATCAAAGGCATTACCCTGATTGCGCGTTCAGACAGATTCAAGCTTCCATTTATCGTCAACAATATATTTCTGCAACCCGGAAATCTTTATAAGCAGAAGAATTATTACCGTACTTCAAACCGTTTTAGCCAACTACCCGCATGGCAATTGACCAATATTGATCTAAATGATTCTTATCTCTCTGACTCGCTCCTGGATGTGAGTTTACGGATGTATCCGGCCAAACACCTGATTACCAGTGTCAGCCCCGAAGTCAGTTATAATACAAATGATATTCTGACTGCAAGTAATTTGTTCGGTGTCGGAGTCACTTTCGAATTGCGTAACCGAAATACATTCAGACAATCCGTGCAGTCTATTACAGATCTGAACGGGGGTGTTGAATTCGGGTCCACTTTTATCCAGACCTATCAGACTAGCCTTTCTCATAGCATCATTTTTCCCAGGTTGATCTCTCCCATCAAAATAAATCAGGAGGGGAAATTCAAAAATGTACAAACCGTCATCAATGTAAATGCGTCGTACACAAACAGGGATTCGCTTTTTAGTGTCAAATCAATCAATGGCTCCTGGGGTTATCAATTGACAAAGAACAATAAGACCTATATCTGGAGGCCGATTAATATCGAATATACCGATCTGATCAAAACCGACAGTTTCCAGCAATACCTGAACAGCATCCCTTCGCTAAATCTGGCATTCAAAACGGGATTAGTGGTTGGACAGCAGTTTATCTATTCTTCTATTAGGCAAAAAAATAATAAAACTGATCTGTTCCGTTTTAGCTTTGAAGAAAGCGGTGCCTTGCTTGGTCTAATTACGTCTCTGGATGAAGGTGCCCTTTGGCGGTTTGTAAAAGGGGATGTGGACTTTAGCCACAATATTAAAATCAATAGAACCAACCTGGTCTTCCACGGATATGCCGGTGCAGGAATTGCCTATGGAAGATCCGGCAACGGTCTGGAAGAAACATTGCCGTTTTATAAGGCTTTTTATGCGGGCGGTCCAAACAGCATGAGGGGATGGCAAGTCAGGCAATTGGGCCTTGGTTCTTCTACATTTTATGACGACACCCCTAATGCAGGACTGGATCGTTTTGGGGATATTCATCTGGAAGGCAATATTGAATACCGCTTCCCACTTGGAAGCATCCTGGGTTATAAAATCAATAGTGCGATCTTTACCGATGTCGGAAATATTTGGAACCGGAAAGTGATCGACCCAAGGCCATCCGACCAAGGCAGCGACTTTAATATAGGCAGGTTTTACAAAGAATTTGCGGTCGACGTGGGTACAGGGTTAAGGGTGGATTTCAATTTCTTCATCATCAGGCTGGACTGGGCATATAAAATAAAAGATCCGGAACTGCAGCTATATAGCGATAAGTGGTTTTACGGATTAAGCCTCTCTAGTGGACAGCTTCAAATCGGGATCGGTTATCCTTTCTGACGGGATAATTCTTGAATGATCTCCTGTTCTGCCTCCTCAATGGTTAGAGATTGGATCAAAGAATATTCACCGATACGGTTGCGGCATAGGGTGCTGAGGTAGGCTCCGCATCCTAAAGCCGCACCAAAATCCATTGCCAGGCTCCGGATATATGTCCCTGTTGAACATACCACCCGGAAATGGACCATGGGCAGATCAATCACCGTGATATCAAATTGACTGATTAAGACCCGTCTTGGCTCTAATTGCAACTCCTCTCCTTTTCGAGCAGATTCATAGGCTCTTTTTCCTTTCATTTTAATCGCTGAATATATGGGGGGTCTCTGCATGATCCATCCGGTGAAGGATTCTACCGCTTGCTTTATAGAATCCGGCGTCAGTCCCTCGAAACTCCTAAAATTCCCGGGTTCTGTTTCAAGATCAAAACTATCTGTGGTAGCGCCTACGGTGAACGTGCCCGTATATTCTTTTTCGGCTGCCATAAATTCGTTAATGCGCTTGGTGAATTTTCCCGTACATAAGATCAACAACCCTGTGGCCAAGGGATCAAGGGTTCCGGCATGACCTACTTTTTTGATACGGACGAGATTGCGTATTTTTCTTACGACATCAAAAGACGTCCAATTCAGTGGTTTGTTAATCAATAAGACCCTTCCTTGTTCATACGTGTTTTCCGTCATATCCGGGCGGGCATTATATTGCTTGCGTAGCTTTGATTTCCAAATATTTGTTTATCGATTTTACCGTTAGATCTTTGGGAGCGGTAAGTATAGCAATTATTCCATGTTTTTGCAATTCCTTTAAGATAAGTCGCTTCTCATATGCGAATTTCTCTGCAATGGTTTTGGTATAAATGGCTTCTACGCCGACGGCCTCATTTCCCGCCAGTTCGATCAGCTCTGTATTCTCAAAAAACACTACCAACAGCAAGTGATTCCTCGATATTTTTATCAAATTAGGGATTTGCCTTTGAAGTCCCGGCATAGATTCAAAATTTGTGAATAGCACAAGCAGGCTACGCTGTTTGATACGGCCACGGATCAAAGTGTATAGCCTGTCAAAATCGCTTTCAAGCCACCTGGTTTTTTGATGATACAAAAGCTCGAGTGCTGCTTGCATCTGTGCCGCTTTTTTATCGGCTATCAAGAAGTCACCCTTCTGTTCAGAAAATGTAATGATTCCCGCCCGGTCCTGTCTGAGTAAAGCCACATTAGTCAAAACCAGTGTGGCATTGATTGCGTATTCCAGTAAACTCATGCCTTCAAATGGCATCTTCATAAGACGACCCTTGTCAATCACGCAATAGATTTGCTGACTTTTCTCATCTACATAATGATTAACCATCAAGGAGCCTTTCCTGGCGGTGGCTTTCCAATTCACTGCACGGTAATCATCACCCCTGACATATTCCTTTATTTGTTCAAATTCCATGCTATGCCCGATTTTCCGGATTTTCTTTTCCCCTCCTTCGCTCAGGTGATCTTTGACTGCCAGTAACTGATATTTTCGCATCTGCTGATAGGACGGATATACTGGAACCGTTCGAGGTTTTTCAAACCTGAAGCGCCGTTGGATGAGCCCAACCGATCCAGAGACGAATACATTGAGAATGCCAAACCCGTATTCTCCACGTTTTACTGGCCGTAAATTGTATTGAATGATACCTGAACTCCCTGGTGAAAGGGTTAACCTGAAAAGAATGTCCCTTCTTTGGAAAACAAAGGGGATTTCATCTATTAATTCAAAATTTGCCCTAAACCTGTATGAATTCTCTACTTCAATCCGTATGATATTATCATCTCCATTGCTGAAACGGTCTGCATGGGTACGTACAGCAAACACAGTATTTCTGCTGGTAAAAAGAAGAAACCAATCCAAAATGAAAGCAAAAACCGCCGACCAAATCAAAATAAGGGGAAGGATGCCCGATTCAGGAATAAAAAACCTGATAAGGAACATGACTGCACAAATAGAAAGCACAACATACCACCTTGGTTTAAGGAAAAGATCACCTATATATTTTTTCCAAATGTTTTTCAAAGTTCTTATCTGGGGACTTCGATTTTTTTTAAAATATTCACGATCACATCGTCAGCAGTAACCCCTTCCATTTCTTTTTCAGGGGTAAGAATGATACGATGTCTAAGCGCATGTGGTGTAATAAGGATGATGTCATCAGGAGTAACAAAATCCCTGCCTTGCATGGCTGCAAACGCTTTAGAGCCTTTGAGTATTGCGACTGAAGCCCTTGGAGAAGCTCCGAGATAAAGAGCAGGATGTCCACGTGTTTCATTGACAATCCGGGCAATAAATTCCATCACATTCGATTCAACGTGCAAATGTTGAACCAAGACGCGGCAAGCTTCAATATCGGCAGCGGACAATACCATCTTGACTATTTCATTAAAATGGGTGGTCTTGCCTTCATGGGTAAATTGCAAAATTTTTACTTCTTCCTCAAGTGTAGGGTACTGAATAGCAATTTTAAAAATGAAACGGTCCAACTGCGCCTCCGGAAGCCTGTAAACGCCTTCCATTTCAATTGGATTTTGCGTGGCCAAGACCATAAAGGGTTTGGGCATTGGGTAGGTGACTCCGTCAAACGTCACTTGTTTTTCCTCCATCACTTCGAACAATGCTGCTTGTGTTTTGGCAGGGGACCGGTTGATTTCATCGATTAAAACAATATTGCTGAAAATAGGGCCCATTTTATATTGAAAACTGCCGCTCTGAGGATGGAAGACCGAAGTACCCAGGATGTCGCTTGGCATAAGATCAGGTGTAAACTGAATTCGCGAAAAACCAACATCCATAGTCTTTGCCAATAATTTCGCTGTAAGTGTTTTAGCCACACCAGGTACCCCCTCGATCAAAGCGTGACCTTCTGCAAGTACTGTAGCAACGAGCAGGTCTACCATTTCAGCCTGCCCAACGATTACCTTGGCAATCTCCGACCGTACAGCCGTTACCGCCGCTTGCAATTGGCTAAGATCTGTCCGAACGTAATTTGAGGTTGGTTCCATATCTGTATTTATCTCAGGTTTAAATAAAACTTGTCAATTCTTTTATTCAGCTCCAGCAATATTAGGTCGCTGATGGATTGATTATGATCCACTTCTTGTAAGATCCGGATCAAATCTGCTATTTCTTCTCTGGGCAAGCCTGTTTTTTTTGCCAGGGCATCCTCAAATGCAGTATTTAGAATGCCCGTAGAAAGAAATAAGTTGGTCCTGATGTATTCAAGGAAATAATTGATCTTTTTGACCGCAATATTCCGGTTGTCATGCTGGTTAAAATACAATTTGCCCACCGTGTTAACAAAATCTAGCGTGCTGTTGCGCAAAGGTTCCATCACTGGTATGATCCTTTGTCTTCTTTTCGAGGCAAATAGTACATATAAAACCAGGGTTAAAAGCACAATCCAATATACCCATCGAAGATCTGGGTTACTCATCATGAATCTCATTGGGTTGCTGGTTTCTGCATGAGACTGTTTGTAATATTCGTCCCAATAAACTGCTGAGATATCATGCGGAATATAAGACATCGCTTTGGCTGCATATTCTGCATTATTATTCCTGACAAGGAAATAATTACTGAAACAGATCGGAGAAGTATGAATGAAAAAAGCACCTTCTCCAATGGCAATTTTGACAAAATTTACCTCCTCACTGTTAATTTTACCCAGGACTACTGTCGCTGACGAGTCCAAATGCGTAATATACTCTTCAAAATATGGGGATCTGAAAGAATAGCCAGTTTCCGGACCCATTGATGGATTTGTCAAACTGACCCAATTGCTATCTTTCTTTACCAAACCAAAGCGATTGGAAGTGTTAATTTTAAATGTGTCCATGAATGCCTGGGAAAAATCATTGGTTGATAAAAAAACATAATTACCAGAAGCGACAAACTTAAATAGCTCGTCACAGTCATTACTTGATAAATTCAACGCCGGACCGAATAGTAAATAAGCCGTGTTTTTTGGGTTTTTACTTTTTATCTGGTCAATTACGGGAGAACTATAGATGTCGATTCTGGCATCAGGGAAAATGTCAGATAATTGCTGGTAAAGGATATATCCGCCAAGTGGATTTTGGTCACCTTTCGATAAAGTCATCGTCCAATCCAATGGCTTGGGTTGGCCGACTTCAGCCACCACATAGATGATCAGTATTGCGATAACTCCAAATAGAAATTTTCTGTATCCCTTCATGTTTGTACTAACTCAGCTTTGAAAAATTGAAATTGTTTAGCTACCAAGTCAAATTCTTGGTCATTAATCGGAATAGCGCCATACCAATTATTTTCAAATTGAAGTGTCAGATATTCAAATGTATGCCGGTAACTACTGCCATTCAATTCGTTCAGGTAAACTGCGTTGGATTTATTGGGTTGCCATTTTATTCTCCCCTTTTCCATCAAAATCTTCAGTGTTTGCAAATACAGCAGCCTGACCGCCATCCGGAAATCTTTGGAAACTATGGCTTTTTGGATTTCTTCTTCAAAGCTGATCTCGTGGATATTCTCCTCACTCTTCAAAATCCCCGTTTCCTGACCTGTGTTTCTCCTGGCAAATAAGCTTGCGGGGTTCAACCTCCTGAAACTCAGGATACAAATCAGAAAAATGACTACTATTGAGCCAATGAGGAGGATGGTTACACCATAGCTATCCAAGCTGATCATAATCCCCAACTTCTCAAAGACCCAATCCCAAAAACGCCTCCAGTCTGATTTGGGTCCTTCCAGCGATCTATCATATTGAAAAGTTTTATCGGCTTTATACTTTTCCATCTTTTGATGTGAAAACGTTCTTGGCCGGATGTCGGTGGAATCCAAAATCAACTTGCGCTGCGCAGTGGCGTTAAAAAATAATGAGCAAAAGATCAGGCCTGAAAGAAGCCGTTTCATGGGATTAGTATTGTTTTTCTGCATTATCCACATTATCCCCGGAAGAACCGATTTGGTCGATCCTTTGAAGTATACCTGTTGCGTCTTTTTTTTCTACCAGGCTGAAATATTGAAATGAAACTGAAACGAAAAATATTATATATAAAATCCCTGAAAACACATTAAGTATTGAAGTCAGGATCCCCATCGCCGTAGCCAGACTTCGCGCGGTCAAATAGGTCATGATGAGTACTAACACGCCAATCGCTGCCCCGACGGCAAAGGTGCAGAAGTAATAGATCATCGCTGCAACAATATAAATGGCGATGGAAATCCAAAAATTGTCCTTCACAAGCTGAAAACATCTGTTGAACGCAATTCCAAAATTCGATTCTTCCACCACCACCACCATTGTAAAAGGCATCAATACCACCGCCAGAAAAACACCTGGTGCAATGCAAAATATAAAGCCAATGGCAACCAGAAGGAAAATAGGGATGGAATATAAAAGAACCCTCAGGTAATATCTTCTGAATACATCCCAAATCTGCTCTACACTAGGAGCAACACTTTCACCGATTACATAGGTTTTGATATAAGCAGCCAAAGTTACCTGCAATGCGATATGAGAGAACCAGGTGCAAAGAATGGCCAGGACATATTCAGGAGTAAAGACATAGTTGAAACTGCGATAGGGATCATTGTTGAATCCCCTCCTGAATTGATCAAATATGCCAAATGCACGTGATTGGTTGATTTGGTTAAATATGGCTTGCGCAAGCATAAAAACGGCGCAAATAGTCAGCACTGAAATCAAAAGGGAACGGAGATTACTTTTAATAAATAGAAAAGTATCGCCCAGATTCTCGCCAAAGTCCCTTATTTTTCTAAATTGAATTTTTTGTTCAGCCATACTTGAAAATTTTGCTCTTCTTCTTCCGGAACCCTGGATCCGGCAGCTTTGATTCGCCTATGCAATTGCGCTGGATAAATGATAAAATACCAAATGATCAGGGCACTGGATAAAACAAGAATCGATATATTCAAAACCAACGGGATTTTTTTATAATGCCGGGTTACAAAACCCTCAAGAAAGGCAGCAATTACAAAAAAAGGCATCAAGCCCACTACAATTTTCAGCGCGTCCCTCCCTCCGCGTTTTAATGATTCCCAACGGTTGTAGGTCTTGGGAAATAATAAGCTATTTCCAAGGATCATACCTGCGCATCCAGCGATCACGATAACAGAAAGCTCGATTGTGCCGTGTATGAAAACAGCCAAGATGGCGTTTGAGCCTAATCCTTTTGCGAAGAAAAACTCCATAAATGCGCCGATAATAATGCCATTGCGCATGAGCTGGTAAACCGCCCCTATGGAAAAAAAGATGCCCATGACAAATATCTCGAAAGAAACCAAGATATTATTAAAAGCAATTCCAAAAAACATTTGCAACTCGTTAGCATTACCATACACCCCAAACGGATTCCCTTTCTCTATGTTGTGAAGGGTCATATTTACATAATTATCTCCCAATATCAACCTCAAAAACGAATTATCAAAACGTGCAGATAATGCCCCAATGAAAACTGATCCTATAAAAAATAAAAAGGCATAATATAACTGCATCTTGTATTGCTTAAAAAGATAGGGTAATTCAAATTGCCAGAAACTCAGCACACGTCTTGAAGGTTCTTTTTTGTTTGTATAAATCTTCTGGTGAAAAACCAGGGTCAATCCGTTCAGATATTTCGTTATGGTGCTGTTGGGATAAAATGTCCTGGCATAGGCCAGGTCATCCGTTAATTCAATAAACCGGTCCGCAAAAGTGTCAGCATGGCTATGCAGAACAGATTCCTGCTCATACTGTTTCCACTTTTCGACATTTTGTTTTAGGAACTGAGCTTCTCTCATATTACTACGTTAAGATAACGGAAAATTTCATTCCTCCCTGCATAATGTGTAGGTTTGTTACATAGGTCAATTGACATATCTGGAGGGTATGAATACAATAAAAATAATCACTACTCAAAATATTGAACTGGAATATGACCTGGCAAATGTGGGGGAAAGGTTACTAGCATGGTTAATTGATGCGGCAATATTTACAGTGTATTTTATCATCATACTCATAATTATCAATATTTTTTCGGACTCAACTGGACATAATGAGGTCAATAATCCCTGGCCGCAAATAACCATTTCCATCTTAGTCTCAATTCCTTTTGTACTTTACAATTTAGCTTGCGATGTTGGCCTGAATGGACAAACCTTCGGGAAAAAACTTATGAGAATCAAAGTAATTAGCTTGAATGGAGACCAGGCTTCCTTTGGTCAATACCTCACCCGCTGGCTTTTCCGGTTGGTAGACATTTTTATCTTCAATGGGCTTCCTGCCTTTGTCTCCATTATTGTCAGCGACAAAAAGCAGCGGATCGGTGACCTTGTAGCCGGAACTACTGTGATTCGACTAAGGTCCCGTGCCGCATTACAGCAGACTATTTATGTGCCAACAGATCAACCAGCCTATGAAGTATCATTTCCGGAAATTGTGCGCTTTAGTGACGGCGATATGCAACTGGTAAGAGAAGTCATTAATCGTGTCAACCAAACCGGTAACATTTTGCTTGCCCAGCAAACCGCGGAAAAAATCAAACAAACGCTTCAGATTCAAACTGAAATGGAAGCCTTTTATTTTTTACAGGTGTTAATGGCCGACTACAATTACCTGACTTCTCAGTCCAAGTAAGTTTAATGGTTCTCGATTCTCATCTATTATTCCAATGCTCCCAGATATGTTGCGGATCGCTCAATGCAGCAAACCCAACAGAAAGAATAAAGATTACAATGAATACGAAATAAATTACTGAGAGACAAAGACCGATAATGGCGCATACTTTCCCTGCTTTCAGATTACTCAACGACCCAGTTGTATAAGCCGCGGGGTTTAGTTTATACAATTTCATATCCTTATTGGATAGCACCAAGGCAATTATTCCGCAGATAAGACCCGGTATACCATAACAAATGCATCCTGGTATCGAAATGATACCCAGGACCAAAGCTGCCGTACCGTTGGGCAACGGTACCTGAGGGGTAGAGGAAAATTGGTTCGGTTGAATGGGGGGTTGATTTTCCATTAAGCAATTATTTTATGGTTAAGAATCTTGTAAATATAGAATACCGCGATCACAATTGCCACTGAAAACTGTAAATATTTTATGATCAATGCGCCATTGACAAATTTGAATTTTAAATGGAACAAGCTAAAGATCATCACGCCCATGATTGGAATTGTCGCAGGGTATAGAGAAAGGCTTTCCTGAATGCGACCTTGAAAAAGACTAAGTAGGCTTCTTTGAAAACCGCAACCAGGGCATTCGATATGCAGATATCTCTTAAAGGGGCAAGATAAAAGATGATCACCCAGCCAGCGCACAAGATGCGAGGAAGTAGACGTCCACCAAAAGATCATATCCAAAAAAGAAGGCTTCATTGCCGGGTTAAGGTAAAAAAAACCTGCGAACTATCGGGAATTTTCTATATCCCGATGTTCAATATGCCCTCGCAAAAAGAACCCGTTGTATGCTCGGTTTTCCTGTCAAGATGCACTTCCCTTCTTCAAGGGGATTATTCAGAGGAATGCACCTTATGGTTGCTTTGGCCTTTTGTTTGATCTTTTCCTCGGTTTCACCGGTACCATCCCAATGGGCAGATACAAAACCACCCTTCCCATCCAATAATTGCTCGAATTCCTCCCAGCTATTGGCTTTAGAAATATGTTGATCCCGGTAGGCAAGCGCTTTTTTGAATATCTGTTGCTGCATATCTATTAAAAGTTCCTGAATTTTTACATGCAACCCATCGATGCCAATACTCATTTTCTCTTTTGTATCTCTCCTTGCGAGCTCCACAGTATTATTTTCAAGTTCTCGTAACCCAAAGGCAATTCTAACCGGAACACCCTTCATTTCATATTCAGCAAATTTCCAACCCGGTCTGCTGTTGTCATTATCGTCGAATTGAACCCGTATGCCGGCGGCTTTGATTTGCGCTGCCAATTCCAAACCTTTTGATTGGAGCCATTCTTTCTTTTCCGCTCCTTTGTAGATGGGGATGATCACCACTTGTATTGGAGCGATTTTGGGTGGAAGAACCAGTCCATCATCATCGCTATGTGCCATAACCAGGGCCCCAACCAGTCTTGTGCTTACCCCCCAACTTGTGGCCCAGACATAATCTAGTTTATTTTCCTTATCTGAGAATTTTACATCAAATGCCCGGGCAAAATTTTGACCCAAAAAGTGAGAAGTACCGCATTGCAAGGCTTTTCCATCCTGCATGAGTGCTTCGATACAATAGGTATCGACTGCACCTGCAAATCGTTCATTTTCACTTTTCACGCCTTTAACTACTGGTAAAGCCATATAATTTTCAGCAAAATCTGCGTACACTTCCAGCATCCGGTGAGTCTCCTCTACTGCTTCCTGTTCAGTAGCATGGGCGGTATGTCCTTCCTGCCATAAAAATTCCGCAGTTCGAAGAAATAGCCTTGTGCGCAATTCCCATCTGACAATATTGGCCCACTGATTAATGAGCAACGGAAGATCCCGGTAGGACTGTATCCAAGTTCTATACGTATTCCAAATAATGGTTTCGCTGGTAGGGCGAATAATCAATTCCTCTTCCAATTTGGCCTCGGGATCGACGATCAAACCGGAGCCTCCAGGATCATTAATCAACCGGTAGTGAGTGACCACAGCACATTCCTTTGCGAACCCTTCAATATGGGCAGCTTCCTTGCTCATGAAACTTTTAGGGATCAATAGGGGGAAATAAGCATTTACGTGGCCTGTGTCCTTAAACATCTTGTCAAGCTCGTCCCGCATTTTCTCCCATAAGGCGAACCCGTAAGGCTTGATAATCATGCATCCACGAACAGCAGAATAATCAGCCAAGCCGCTTTTAATCACCAAATCATTGTACCATTGAGCGTAATCCGCTTCCCGGCTGGTAATTGCTTTACCCATAGATTTTTTTTAAATGCCTGACTATTTTTTGTAACTTTATGACAGAAGCGCAAAAGTAATAACTTCACAGTGAATTCATCTAAAGCCTTCGTCATGAAAACCCTACATTTTATACTCGGTTTGTCTGTTGTTGCCTTTTCAAGCTGTTCTACCACCAGAAACAGTGAAACATCGGATAACGGTTATTATTCAACAGGTAGTTCCAGGTCAGGCTATTCGAGTTCATCCAGTGGAAATAGTGACTATTATAACACCGCTCCAAGCGATCAGTATGTACAAATGCGGACGCAGGATCCTGCCCGCTGGTCTTATTTTGATAATTATTATGATGATGCTTTTGCCCCCGTAGGTTACGGATCCTTTTATGATATGGGTGCCTATGGTTATGGATTTGGCGCTCCCTGGATTACCTTCGGCTATTGGAATCCGTACACTTATTGGAACAGTTATTATGCTTGGAATAGCTTTTATAATCCTTATTACGGGTCGGTGGTGGTGGCGAATCCAAAATCTCCCACAACAGGTTTATATTCAACGGGCGGTCCTTTCAGTGCTTACAATTATAGCAATATTAAAACGAATGGCCGCGGATTCACAAGAACGGCTTCTACCTATTCACAGCCACTTCGTAACGCTGCTTTTTCCTCAGACAGGACAAGAGCCTTATACAACAGCCCCAATTACGATTCCCGTGGATCATTAGGTCAACCCAGCAGGAGTTATTATGCGCCGTCTTCTTTTGGAACAGGATCTGGTTTGAGATCCTCTGGCAGTATGGGAAGGTCGGGGGGCCGCAATTAATCAACAGATCGCAATTTAAATTATTTAGGATTTAAAAAATTCATGTACCAGTAACCCGAGTTTTTTATTGTACGTGATTGGGTTTTAAAGTTGACGTGTACGAGGCCAAACCTAGCACCATACCCTTCGGACCACTCAAAATTATCCATTAAGGTCCAAGCAAAATACCCCGATATTTTTACTCCTTCCTTCTTTGCTCGCAAAAGTGCTGACAAATAATCCTTAAAATATTGAACTCTTAACTCATCTTTTATTTCTCCATTTAGTATTTGGTCCTTGAAAGCTGCTCCATTTTCTGTTACGATGATTTCCTTCAGCCCCTCATAGGCACTAAAACGTTTAAGCATCCTATAAAAACTATCCGGATTTATTTCCCAGCCCATATCTGTCCGTGCCACTTTTCGCCTAGCTGCCTTTACCTCAGAGGCTTTTAACATCGGAATCAGCGGATTGTATTTGACTGTGATCGGGAAATAATTCTGAAGCCCGATGAAATCAAAATCAAATTTCATCCTCTCGGTATATTTCCAGGCTTTATTGTACAATTCCAGTTTTTCTAAAAATTTAAACTCTTCCCTTGGATAGCCTTTCCCTAGACAGGGTTCGATGAGTAGCCTGTTTAGCAGGATATCCACTCTACCGGCAGCTTCCACGTCTTCCAGCCTCTGGGAAAAGGGCATCACTTCGGAGCATGAAAATGTGGTTCCGATATATGCTCCGCGAACCAGCTTTCTTATGATTCTCCCTCCTTCAGCCTGCGCTAGGGCAGCATTGTGTATTGCAGGCAAAAAATTATTCAACCCCCTCCGTCCTGGTGCGTGTCTTCCCAGCATATAACCTAAGGAAGTAAATCCAAAAGGTTCGTTCAGTATAATCCAATTCTTTACTTTATCACCATACTCTTCAGCACAAAGAGTGGAATAGCGGCTGAACCATTTAATCATTAAATGGCTTGTCCAGCCCCCTTCCTTTTCGAGGGCAGATGGAAGATCCCAGTGATATAAAGTGATGAAAGGAACCAGACCTAATTCCAGGCATTCGTCAATTACCCGGTGATAAAAGTCGATCCCTTCTTTATTTGATTTCCCTATTCCCTCTGGGAGCACACGGGACCATGAAATGGAGAAGCGAAAGACAGTGAATCCAAGTTTTTTAACCAGTAGGAGATCCTCTTTGTAACGATGATAAAAATCGCATGACACAAAGGGGTTGTGACCTCCATTGATTTTTCCTTTCCGTCCAGAAAAGGTGTCCCATATGGAAGAAACCCTGCCATACATATCGTGAGCACCTTCATTTTGCGCAGCAGCCATACCCACGCCCCACAAAAACTCCTCACCAAAATCTTTCTTTTTGAAATCTACAAGAGATACCACAAGGAATGGACAATTATCCGGCAAAATTTGTACGAAAGCGTATTACGGCAATATTATGATTGGGTTATTTTTTTGAGTTGGTCCCAATGTGTTGGTGCGATCCATTCAATCGATTGATCCTTTCCGAACCAGGTCATTTGTCTTTTTGCATACAGTCTCGTGTGCTGCTTAATCCGCTCCACCGCATTTTCCAGACTGGTCTTTCCATCTATGAAATCGAAAAGTTCAGGATATCCTACAGTTTGCAGCGAATTCAAATGACGGGAGCCCAACAAGCCCCTCGCCTCATCAAGGAGGCCGTTTCCCATCATCCGGTCAGTACGCTCATTGATTTTTTTGTACAGCTCATTCCTTTGCAATTGCAAACCAACTTTCTTAATATCGAATGCACGGTTTTTTATTGCCTTGGAATGGAAAGTCATTATTGAACGGTCTGTGGAAAGCTTCACTTCGAGCGCCCTCATTAATCTCTGAGGATTTTGGATTTCAGCAGTCCCATAGTATGCGGGATCATTTTTTTTTGTTTCTTCCTGCAGCCATTCCAAACCCAAACTCGCATACTTATGCTGAATTTCCAGCCTTAGAAAAGGATCCACTGGCGGGATGGCGTCAAGTCCTTCGCAAAATGCCCGGATATAAAGGCCCGTACCCCCAACCATTATGGCTATATCCTTTTCTTCAAATATCTTATCCACAGCCTCCAGTGCAAGTTTTTCAAATATGGCCGCATTCACTTCATCATAAATGGAATGGGAATTGATAAAATAATGTGGAATCCGAGCCAGATCTTCATTGCTGGGTTTTGCAACTCCAATATTCAATTCCTTAAAGCATTGCCTGGAGTCGGCAGATATTATAGAGGTATTAAACTGTTCAGCAAGCGTTAGGGCAACCTTTGTTTTACCAATGGCTGTCGGGCCCATAATTATGATCACCTTCTTATTGTCCGGTTTCCCCTGTTTCATCTCCGGTTTCCGTTTCGGTTTCCGTCTCTTCTTCTTCATCATCATCGGATGAACCAATGTCTTCATTTTCCTCACCCTCAACACTGAAACTTGCCGCAGCCACATCTTTTCTGAGGTCATATTTTTCTTCCACTTCCGCTAATTTATCACCGACCAATCCTCTTGTACCATATTGTGATGGCCCGATTCCTTCCGTTTTCGTCACTGCTGGGAACTCTGTTCTCCCATTTTCTTCCTTGGACACATTAATCAACTCCACTAAAAATGACCAGTTTTTAATAAAATCATAGAGATAGACAAACTTCTGATTCGGATCGCGGATTTCCGATCCTATAGTGGTGCTTTCCATCAATAACGGCTCTACTTTATAAGCTTTATCATATTTCAGCAGACTAATTTCCCTCCCATGCTGCCAGCTGTCATTACTGCGATAAAATGTTGCCTGGTGCTTATTATCAAACTCATAGGCTTTCAAAATCCCGTAATGAAGCTCTAAAAATGGTTGAGTATGCTTTACTACAACATCCCTGTAAACACTATCATCTTCCTCCAGGTATATCCTAAACTTCAATACTGCCATAATATCCGTCAGTTTATTACTTATAAAAATGCCTTCAATGCCCAATCATCAAAAATAATACAAAAAGCTATACCAAATTTCCAGCCAGATTCCTTAAGGATAGTTGATGGATCATCAAATAAGCTTTCATTTCACAGGTTCCAGGTTCAGTATAGCTGCCTTATTCATCATAAAAGCATAAGCAGCTTCATAAGTATTCTCAATTTCACCGTCAAGGATGGCTTCCCTGATTGCATTTTTCAACTCACCCACCTTACGGGAAGGGCCAAGTCCGAATTTTTCCATGATCATTTCGCCGGTAATGGGAGGTTGCCAATTGCGGATCTGATCTTTTTCCTCAACCTCCTTCAGACGCTTGCGAACCAATTCAAAGTTCTCCATATAGGCTTTGGCTTTTACCTTATTCTTGGAGGTGATATCAGACTGGCACAAAGTCATCAACGCGTCTATATCATCCCCAGCATCAAAGAGTAAACGTCGTATAGCAGAATCGGTAATATTTTCTTTAGTCAGCCCGATTGGTCGCAAATGGAGTTCTACCATTTTGCGCACAAATCGCATTTTATCATTTTGCGGCAATCTGAACCAGGTAAATATTTTTGGTACCATTCTCCCTCCAATGACTTCATGACCGTGAAAGGTCCAGCCATGGTCTTTTTCAAATTTCTTAGAAGCAGGCTTGCCTATATCATGTAATATGGCAGCCCACCTTAACCAAAGATCATCGGTATGCGCGGCAATATTATCCAGAACCTGTAGTGTATGATAAAAATTGTCCTTGTGGCCCTTGCCATCAATATTGGCTGCCCCAGCCAGATCTACCATTTTGGGAAATACAATATGGAGCAATCCGCTTTTAAATAATAAATCAAAGCCTGTGGAAGGTTTCTCGGTCATTATGATTTTGTTCAACTCCTCTGTTATACGCTCCTGGGATACAATTTGGATCCTTTTTGCATCCTCAATTATTGCCTGAAAGGTGCGGGGCTCGATCTCAAAGCCCAATTGTGTGGCAAAACGTATAGCCCTGAGCATGCGCAAGGGATCATCACTGAAGGTGAGCAGTGGATCAAGCGGTGTTTGAATACATTTTTTCGCCAAATCCCTCAACCCATGAAATGGATCAATGAGTTCCAAATAATTTGACTTATTCAAGCTAAGTGCCAATGCATTTATGGTAAAATCGCGCCGGTTCAGATCTTCTTCAAAATTACCAGGGGTCACTTCAGGTTTGCGGCTATGGGAACGATAACTTTCTTTCCTGGCACCAACAAATTCGATTTCCAATTCGTCCATTTTTATCTGAGCCGTCCCAAAGCTTTTGAAGAATGCAACGCCAGGACGAGGTTGAAACAGGTCCGCCACCTGGTTGGCCAATGCTATACCATCACCCAGGCATACGATATCAATATCCTTCGTAGGGCGACCGATCAATTTATCACGTACAAAACCACCGATAATGTAAGCGGTAATGCCCAAATGATCCGAAGCCCTGGAAACATGTTCAAAAATATTTAATTCTCTTTCTGTAAACCTAATGCCCATAATGGATGCAAAATTAAGCATCTAGTGGCAGGTCGCCAGCAATTGCCCATCAAGGATATTCCGGGCACATTTAAAATGCCCAAGCGGGCAGGCTTTATAACCATGAAGGCCGCATGGCCTGCAATCCAAGGTTTCCTGTATTTCCACCACAAAGCGTTTATCCGATAATGGTCCAAATCCAAATGCAGGAATTGTTGAACAATATACAGCAGTTACTGGGGCATTAACTGCAGATGCAAAATGCAAGGGAGCAGAATCATTTACATAATTCATCGTAGCATCCTTCATGAGAGCTGCAGATTGCAAAAAGGAAAGTTCTCCAGACAGATTAAAAATAGAACCATGGGAAGAATCTTTGCAGATTTCTTCACAGAGGCTACTGTCTGAACCTGCCCCAAGCAGGTACACTTTAAAAGTTCTGTGGACCTGATCAATAAAATTGACCCATTTATCCTGCGGGTACTGTTTTGTAAACCAAACCGATGCCGGACTGATCGTTATATAATTCCCTGTCTTGTATTCTTTGACACGTTCGTAATCGCCCAGTGAAGGGTAGAGTACAGGTCTTACACTGGAATCATCCGTAAAATCTTTTATTAATTGCAGATTTCGCTCTGTCTCGTGAACAGGCGAACCTCCATTGCTGACGACATGTTTAACCCGCCTGCTGAAAAACCAGCTAAATGGGTTCTTATTAAATCCAATGGTCTCCGTTGCACCGGAAAAAACGGTTAGCCAACCTGTCGAAAAAAACCGTTGCAGGTTAATTACTTTATCATATTTTTTTTTCCGTATACGCCAAAGGGTTTTCCCCAAATTCCGAAGTTTATTTTCTTTCTTATCCCAAATAAGTATTTCATGCAAAGCAGGATGTTTTTCCAATAAGGCCTCATTACCCTTACGTAAAAGAAAATCTATCTGAGCATCAGGGAAAAAAATGTGCAATTTTTCTATGAGGCAAGTAGAAAGTACCACATCTCCAATAAAAGCGGTTTGTATGATCAGGAATTTTTGCATGTGCTGGGCAAATTACAAATTATGATGGGAAGTTCAGGGCCGGATAATGACGACTGATCCATCCTGCTCAAGCCTGACAATAGTAGAGGGCTTGGCTAGGGTCTTATCCTCCTGCCTGAACTGCACAATATAATCCACCCCATTTAGGACTGATTTGGAAATTTGAACAAAATTTTCAGGAGTTGGCTCACCCGTAATGTTGGCGGAAGTGGAAACGATAGGTTTATGAAATGCATTGATCAGGGCTTGGCAAAATGGTTCATTTACTATCCGGATGCCAATAGACCCATCGGAATGATAGAGGTTGTCTGCCAGACCTTTTCCACCAGGGTAAATGACAGTAGTTGGTCCTGCACTACCTTTTAAGAAGGAGAGAACCCTGGGAACCACTGCTTCTGCGTACTGGCTTAGTTCTGCCGCTTCCGCGATCAAAATGATCATACTCCTTGCGTCCGGCCGTTTTTTTAAATCGAATATTTTTTTTACCGCATAAGTGTTGGTGGCATCGCAGCCGATTCCCCAAACGGTATCCGTGGGATACAAAATAACTCCACCCATTTGAAGCACTTCCAAACAAGGGGCCAAATCATCGAAAAAATCTGTCATAGTATTCCCTGCGGTTCAGGTAGCAAAAATAAAGGCTATTGTGATTGATATGCAAATATCCAATTTAAAACAGGAAGGAGATGCCTGTTTGAAAATACAAGTCATTACTTAGTTTTTCGTTGAATTTCCTTTTGTAAGGGGATCCGGTAGACGGTGTGATCGTATAGATAATATGGGCCGGATTCACAGGTACGGCCAAGGTTGGGGTGAAATTAATAGTAAACTTATGAAATGTGTAATTTATAGGAAGGGCAAGTTCATAATCCAGCAACTGGAATTTGGAGGCGTTGGAAACATCGGCTGAAATATCGTAGTATGATACCCCAGTGGTCTTGCGTTTTCTTTTGCCGTTGTATCTGCGGAGGTTATAATATGCATCGTAGTAATTTTGCGTACTCGAATTAACTACAAAACCAGGGGTAATTTCAAGATCCTCATCAAAAGCGTAAAAGCTGTGTTCCAATCCAACTCCAAGCGCAAAATCAGTGCGCAAACCAAAATTAACCATGGTCTGTACGGTTGGCTTCACGATTTGAAGATCATATGCGGCTTCTGCACTGACACTTTCCTTTATTTCTGACCGGACGTTGGTACTTTGAGGGCTAAAGAAATATTTGCTTGCCGAAATTTGGGCATCTAAATTATTTAATATAAAACTATAACCGCCTTCTAAAGTCACCAAGTCGATTCTATTACTTCCCGGCGTAGGCAAGTACGAAACTGATCCGTTGACATATAAACCTGATTTATCGTAATATCCAAGAGATGGGGTGATGTATGGTATTTTGACCGAATCCCTCCTGCCCATATATACATTATCACTCAAGTATGTTACAGCTGCCAACCAATAGGAGGTTTTGGAAAGAAGGAGGCTATCATCAGCCTTTTTTTGGGCACATGAATTTTTTTGAATGAATATAGCAAAAACGCAAAGAAATCCAATTAGGTGGAATTTCTTCATAGGTTCAATGGTTTAGTTAACAATAAGAGGCAGAATCGGTACTGACAGAGATTCTTAAATAATTATGGGAACGACGCTACTTATAGACCCATTAATAACCTCATAGTTTAATGCAAATATTCACTTCTGCCAAGCAATTATTAAGTTTGTTGCAAAATTAACGATGGAACTGAAAAAACAGATATCGGAAGCCTGGCAAAATCGAGAATTATTAAAGGAAATTGCTTATGCTGATGCTGTCAGGGCCGTTATTGAGGAGGTGGATAAGGGTCGGTTAAGAGTGGCATCTGCGAACCCAAACGGTATGGGCTGGATTGTAGATGAATGGATAAAACAAGCCATTCTTTTGTATTTCGGGATTCAACAAATGAAAACTTGGAATGTAGGTCCTCTGGAATTCTATGATAAGATGGATTTGAAAAAGAATTATGCTTCTCTGGGGGTAAGGGCTGTACCTCATGCTCTGGCAAGATATGGAGCATATATTGCGAGAAATGTGGTGCTGATGCCCTCCTATGTAAATATTGGTGCCTATGTTGACGAAGGTACCATGGTGGATACCTGGGCTACCGTTGGGAGTTGTGCGCAAATCGGAAAAGGAGTTCACTTGAGCGGAGGAGTAGGGATTGGAGGGGTGTTGGAGCCAATCCAGGCCTCTCCCGTGATCATTGAAGACGGGTGTTTTATTGGTTCGCGTTGTATCGTGGTGGAGGGTGTACACGTGGAAAAAGAGGCTGTTCTGGGTGCCAATACAGTCCTGACACAAAGTACTAAGATCATTGATGTAAGTGGAGACGAGCCCTTTGAGTATAAGGGGAGGATACCGCCGCGCAGTGTAGTCATTCCTGGCAGCTATATTAAAAAATTCCCCGCAGGGGAATACCAGGTAAGTTGTGCGCTCATCATTGGCCAGCGCAAGGCTTCCACCGATTTGAAGACTAGCCTCAATGATGCGCTTAGGGAATTTAATGTATCTGCGTAACCATGATCAAAAAGTCCCATTTATCTTTTGGCGGATTCACGATCACATTTTTTGGCGCTATACTCTTTTCAACAAAAGCAATTATTGTAAAAAAGGCTTTTCACGAAATATCTGTTGATGCACTAACCTTACTTACCCTGCGCATGCTTTTTTCCCTTCCTTTTTACCTGATCGCAGCGTTTTGGGCCGGGAAACAGCACAAAAATACTTCATTGACCAAAAAGCAATGGTTTCAAGTAATCAGTCTGGGCCTTTTTGGTTATTATTTAAGCAGCCTCTTTGATTTTATAGGACTACAATTTGTCTCCGCTGGCTTAGAAAGGCTAATCCTTTTTCTGTATCCAACCTTCACAGTCTTGATCAATACTTTTATTTTCAAACAGAAAATGATTAAATCGCAATTTTGGGCCCTCCTGCTGACCTATATGGGAATTGCCATTGCTTATTTCGGTGAATTGAATATTGATAGCGGAAATCCGAATTTTTATTTCGGCAGTTTTCTAATTTTCTTATGTTCCATTACCTATGCCGTCTATATTGCCGGCAGCGGCAAGCTCATTCCTCAAGTTGGAGTTACCCGGTATACCGCATATGCCATGTTGGCGTCGACAACAGGTGTCTTCATTCATTTCCTCATAACGGGAAATATCAAAAATCTTGAAGGTGGTACTGCGCTTTGGTCTTATGGCCTTCTTCTGGCATTGGTGGCGACCGTGATACCCACTTTTATGATATCTGCGGGAATGAAACGCATTGGATCAAACAATGCCGCGATAATTTCTGCCATTGGCCCAGTTTCGACCATTATCCAAGCCCATTTCATTCTAAGAGAAAAAATATTCGCGGGACAGATTATTGGGACAATATTGGTCATTCTTGGTGTTCTGTTAATAGGTTGGAGACGACAACAAACGCCAGAATAAGGCATCATTCTTCGTCCAAGTTCAATCGCGATTTTTCTTTTATATTTGTTGCCCCTATGTTACTATTGCCCGGGTGGCGAAATTGGTAGACGCACTGTGTTCAGGTCGCAGCATTCGCAAGGATGTGCTGGTTCGAATCCAGTCCCGGGCACAAATAGAAAAAGTTGAGTTTTCATAATATATATGTTATTGAAATTCAGCTATTTTTATTTTAATTATTATCATAATATAACAAAAAATTTGGCCTTTTTAGCATTTTTGACCCACGGATGACCCACCATTTGACCCGCGAATTGATAATCTATTTATTTACAAATCATTAGTTGTGCTGGTTCGAATCTCATTTCAAATCCATTTTATGCAGCTGATCTATATTTCGATTTCTACCTCATAAAGCACGTATTGTCCCTTGATAATTCCCTTCTCTGAATTGTCAGGTCTCCTAATTCGAGCCTCACCAGACAGCAGATCCCTACTCGGTACGTAATGCTGATGTCCCGAAACAGTAGTAATAAGATATAGCAGTATTCAATGGAGATCGCCCGGATGTATAAACGGCGGTGGAAAATTGAACGGTTCTTTTAGTAGATAAAACAAAATTTAAAAATAAAAACATTTTGGGGCACCAGTGAAAACGCAGTGAAGGTTCAGATCTGGATTGCTACATCAGTTCATGTACTCCTGGTCATTGCTAAAAAACGACTTAAGCTCAAGCAATCACCTTATGAGATACTTAAAGTACTAATCATCTCAGGCTTTAATAAAACGCCCATAGGTCAAATTTTTGCAAATCAAATACAATAGAATTTCAAAGAGCTAAATACTAATCAATTGAATATCTTTAAGTAATATCGAAATACTAATGATTTCACATAAATCTTATATTTATATTATGCGTAACTGGCCGTTGATATTTTGTTTTGTGATGCTGTCGGTTTTTTGCGAAGCCCAAAACCCTCTTATTAATTTAGCTGAAGGGATGCAATCGCGGTTCAGTGACAAACAAGCCATCATTGACTACACGCTTACTGTTGATACTTCCGATCTCTCTGCCCTGACCGTGCAAATAAAACTAGAGAACATCAGTGATACATTCCGGCTCGCAATGTATGCCCACCCGCTGGCCGATGATAAATATTGGCGATATGTTGAAAATCTCACATTGAATGCCGAAGAAGGCAATACGGTTTCATTTCGTGAAGATAGTGCCTTGTGGAGATTTGTTACGCACAATCGCCATGCAACGGTAACTTATAAAATTCATTTACCACCATCCAGAAATCCACGATCTGCGTCAAAGCCTTTTTAGCACAATCGGGTGGTTTGGTGGGGGACTATCATAACTTCATGTATGTAGCTGGGCAAACGCTGGCTCCCTGCCACATTCATTTTCAGATGCCTTCGGGATGGCAAATTGCCACCGGTCTTGAACCTACTGCTGACCCCTTCACTTATTATGCAGCTTCCGCTGGAATTTTAATTAGATGCACCTGTTTTGATAGGGCATTTTAAAAAATGGCAATTCCAAGTGAATGGTGTTCCTCATACGGTAGCTTACTGGCCTTTGCCGGATGCTTCTTCATTCGATACATCCAAACTTGTCTCGAACATTCAGAAAATAGTAACAGAGGCTTGCAGGCTCTTTGGGCGCCTCCCTTATCGGGAATATTTTTTTCTTTTGCAAGGCGGAAGCTACGGAGCTTTGGAGCATAACAATTCAGTCACTGTCGGAATGCCATCTAAAGATCTTGCTCAAAATGTTTTTGATTATAATGGTGACATCGCTCATGAATATTTTCATGCATGGAATATGATGCGTATTATTCCGGCCGAATACGCCCACATTGATTACAAGCCGCCAAGCTTCTCTAAATCGCTTTGGTGGAGCGAAGGGCTGACCATGTTTTATGCTGATCTCTTGCTTAGGCGGGCCG
>Ga0302221_10000089_pt1 | contig 92215 bp, 74 predicted proteins | sample II_Palsa_E2_1_FD_193517 | JGI IMG/M metagenome (GOLD analysis project Ga0302221, IMG submission 193517) | Peat permafrost microbial communities from Stordalen Mire near Abisko, Sweden - II_Palsa_E2_1 | ecosystem: Environmental > Terrestrial > Soil > Palsa > Peat permafrost | place: Sweden... | reverse complement strand
GAGCAAGGCTTTACCATCTGACATCGGAACGGTGGCTCTGGTTTATGTTTGGTCGCACAAACATCTTTACCTGAAGTCACCGTTCTTTTTTATCGGGGCTCCCCGGACTTCCGTGAAGAACCTTTTTAAAGCCGCCTCGGTCAGTGGAGATCTTCGCTTTGTCGCAGTAGAACATCATGGTCTGAGCCTCCGCGGCGGAAGGCCTGTTATTTGACTCCATGCCATCAACGGGCAGCGCCCGGTGTTGCGCCCGATTGCGCAACTCGTTGACCAGGCGATAGTCCTTAGACAGGTCGTAGGCTGTCGACATCAGTTCTCTGGCGCGACCATTGAATTCCCCTTCGCTCCCAAAGAGCTTGAAGTCCCGAACAACCTGGTCTACGTATGTGCGCCCACTGGCGAGGACATTGAGGATGTGACGGCCCGCTTCCAGAATGACGCCAGCCCAGCGCTCGTAGCTGTGGTCAGTCTCAACGTTACTGCGCAGCTGCCAGTAGGCGCAGAAATCCTCAAATGCCAGGAAGTTGCCCAACAGCAGCTCATAGCGGCGCTCAAAGTCGCCCGCATCTATCAAGCATTGGCGGGCGCGCACGTGGTCAGTGTGTCGTTCTAAGGAAATCGGGATGACGTTCTGGGGACCGATGTGCATAGCGCGGAGGAAGTAGGAGTCCATTGATGTCCACCAAGATGGAGATTAGCTCGACGCCTCTGCAAGCCCGAGCTCGCGAATCATCCCCAGTAGCGCCAACGCTCGACGATGCGATTGGCTCAATTTGGAATTGATAAATTTGGACGAATAGAGAGCCCCAATAAAGCCCTCACAGAGCGCGCGCATCCGGGGACCGTCGTGAAGGGTTGCCCAAAGAAGCGTTTGTCGGGTGATTTGTAGGTACGCCTCCAAGAGCTTGAGCAGTACGTCAGCGTCTTTTGGATCCGGCAATGATTTAGCGGCCGCGAGCAGGCATCTGAGTACGTCTTCACCAATGGCGTTGTGCCCGTACGGCGCCAGCCAGTGCGATCTTTTGATGATTGGCATTTTAAGCGCGCCCATCAAGTGGGGAGATTTTCTGCCCCTTGTACGCTCATCTTGACGAAAAACAACGCAATAGGAATGCAAATTTGCAAGGCAATTGTCAATTGGTAGTAATTGACGAGAAAGTGCAATCCGCAATACATGCCGCCGATCCCTGGCATGCCGCGTGGCAAACCGGCCGGTGTGCGGTGCGTGCAGCTCACCACAGATAACCGTTGCGCGATCTTTGGCGATCCGCGCCGTCCGCCAGTGTGCGCCAGCCTGCAGCCAGAGCCGGCGATGTGCGGTGACGATCAGAACTACGCGTTGGCGTGGTTGACCGCGCTGGAGACGGCCACCCGGGCCGACTAAGCCATCGTTGTAGCGAGTGGTATGGGCGGTCGTACTGGCGTGCGCGGGCGGGTGTCGTATTAGACGTTGCCATCGCTGGACTGGTAGGCAAGTCTCGAGGGTTATCAACCCATGCACCTCAGCTGTCACACCATCAGCGGGCAATGGCAAGGCCACCAATATTCCCACGATCACCCTGGCTAGAGACTCAGCCAAGGACCAGCCCCACTCTTTGCAGATTACATACTTTCGTCAACGACGAATCGGCAAGGAAGCATCTTCAATTTCGCAGGCAATCTGCGTTGTTTTCTATGCTGATAGGAGTAAACGGGGCGAAATCGGTTCGGCGTTGATGGGCTTTTGCATATGCCAATCACAAAAAAACGATCGGGTTGGCGCAGCATGGATATGCCGCCATCCGCGCAGGTGAGCGACGGTGCGCCCGCTCCAGCAAGCGCGGCCGTTTTCTCCAATTTCTGCTCAGATCCTGGCGTCGCGCCCGTGCGCCGGAAGCTAAATCAGGGGACCGAATCGGGCCCGTAGCGCAATCCCTTTCCGAGATCGGCAAATCGCCGAGTTCGTGGATCTGTGCGCAGTAAAAAGTGCTGGCGGAGAATGAAAATGAGCAGGTTCAGCAACTACGAGTACAGGAAACAACCCGGGTTCGACACGAACACCTTCGCCGGCGCGAACCAGGCCATTCCGATGAAGACACTCGTGATCCACTGCGTGGATCCGCGGGCGGTGAAAATCCCTCGGGCCGTCGCCGAGCACTTCGGGGACGAGGTCTATCCGGGAGAAATCATCACCGGCGAAAATGGCACTCAAGTGGGATCCACGTGCACTCTGTTTGCCGCGACCAACGCGGGTGGACGCGCTGCCTTCGCTCTGGAGACCGTGGCGGCCATGGATTACATATTTGATGTCAAAAACGTCGTCGTGGTTCACCACTCGTTCTGCGGTACGACGACCCTGACGCCCGAGCTGATCGTCGAAGAGTTTCATGATCATCATCACGCTGATATCTCGACGTTGTTCGATCACGATAGCCTCGCCATCATGGATTTCGAGGAGTCGCTCAACTATGACATCAGGTTGCTTCGCGAGAGCCCGGCTGTTCCGAAGCAGATCAAGCTCTATGGATTTTTCTACGAGATCAGTTCCGGCAAGTTGACCGAGGTGGTGCGGGACATTCCCGCTCAGCTCGCGGCGTAGTCGAGTGGCGGCAGTAAGCCGCGTTTACGGCGGTTCCAGAGCGGGTTCCCAGCGCTGGCATGGACGGTCGTGCTAGCGTGTGCGGACGGGGGGCATCATCACGTGGGGGTTCACGCATGTTGCCGAAGCGATTTATCTATCGTGGCCTGGTGGCTACCGGGCTGTCTTTGATCTTTGCCGGTGCCGCATTGGCTGCCAGCAGCCCGGTGGGTTCGGGCAATGTCACGGTGGCCGATCCGACCGTGCCGCGACCACCCGGCAAGCCCTGCGTCGTGCAGCTTTTCAGCAACGATACGTTCGACGATTACGCGACGCGTCCATTTAGCTATGCGCCGCCAACCGGCTGCCAGGGGCCGTGGGCCAAAGTCGTGCTGACTGCGGATTTCTCGGTGACGGCTGGCACGCAGTACGACCGTACCGCCACGATCTGGCTGGGCGGCGTGAACCTTTATTTCGGTACCACCCAGGAACCGAGCCCTACCTTGGCACCAAGCTGGCACGTGGAGCGCGATCTCACCGATTACATCGCCCTCCTGCGCCAGGCCGGCCAGGGGCAGGCGATCATCGGCAACACCGTCAACAGCACTTATAACGGGGTTATTCACGGCAGTGCGCAGTTGCTGTTCTATCCCGCTTCGATCCTTGCACCGCCAGCGCAAGTGGCCGACGCGATCTATCCGCTGGGCTCCGACCCTGTGGGCAACACCGTGGCACTGGCCACACCCACCGCTCAGCTGACCAAGACGCTGAGCCTGCCGCGCAACGTCGAACGCGCCTATCTGGATGTGTTTGCGCAAAGCCAGTTCGACGATGAGTTCTGGTACACATGCGTGCCGGACCAGTACGCCGCCGAAGTGGATGAGTGCGGCGGCGGCAATTTCCGCGAGGCCGAGATCAGCATCGATGGTCAGCCCGCTGGCGTGGCGCCGGTGTATCCGTGGATCTATACCGGCGGCATCGATCCGTTCCTGTGGGAACCGACGCCCGGGGTGCAGACGCTGAATTTCATGCCGTACCGGGTCGATCTCACGCCGTTCGCCGGCGTGTTGAGCAATGGCGTGCCGCATCAGGTAGCGGTGAGCGTGGCGGGTGCAAACGATTATTTTTCCGCCACGGCCAGCCTGCTCGTCTATCTCGATCCGCATGCGCGCCAGATCAGCGGCCAGATCGAACGCAACACCCTGGTCGGCCAGCCAGCCACCCCGACGATCGGCAGCACCTTGAGCACTGATGCTTCGGGCAATATCACGGGAAACATCAGCACCGACCTGAGTCGGCATTTCGTGATCGAGGGCTATGCCGATACCTCACACGGCCGCGTGCATACGCAAGTGGATGCGACCGTGGGCTTTGCTGACACCCAGGGCTTCGTCATCAATGCGTCCACCTACGAACAGGTGACCAGCCAGCTCACCTCGGCCGACAGCGATAGCCAGAGCAGCATCGGTGGACTCGCCACCACCGCATATCACGAGCATGTGCGCTACCCGTTGCATCTGGATATCGATCAGCTGACGGCCGCCGATGGGAGTTTCAGTGTGGCCACCACGACGCATCAGGGTTACGAAAAGAGCGACAAACACCTGCTGGCCGGTTTCACGCTGTATTCGGCCAAGGTGGACAACAAGGTCGACAGTGCCGATACGCTGGACTTCGACGCGAATGAGAACTTCACCGGTCACAGCGGCCAAAAGAGCACGCAGACATTCACCTTCCATGATTCGCTGGGCGGCTGTTATCGCAGCGATGTGGCCTCGCTCAACAATGTAGTCTCCAGCTATGACAGTGGCGCAGGTTGTCCCGACGGCAGCAACCGCGTTTTCTGGTTCACCCATCCGGACGGCTCGCCCGACAACGGCAACGCCATACCGGGGTTGTAACGATCCGGTCCGTCGTCGCTGAGTGGCGGCGACGGACTGCGACGGCTGTCACCTACCAAGTCATCTCACTGACACAAAGCACGGTTAGCGTGCCACACCTGCCGAGGGCTTTCCGATACCGGACGCCTTTATGTGCGGCATCAGCCATTGCAGTAGGTGTCATGCTTCCCTTTCTTTCTGTCTTGTCTCACCGACGCGCGTGGGTCATTGGTGTGCTCTTGGCCGTGGTTTTACTGGCTGGCGGCGCGTTCTGGTATGTCCGGTCGACCGCGGCTGGGGCCGACTCAGCGGATGACGCCAATGGCGTGAATATCCTGCTCGGACTCGCCGACAGCGCCATGCATGACGGCCGGCTGGTTGCTCCGCAGGGCAGCAATGCCTACGAGTTCTACTTCAGCGTGCTGCAACTGGAACCGCACAATGAGGTGGCGCTGGACAACCTGAAAAAAGCTTTCGTGCCGGCGTGTAAAGAAGTGGAACGCCTGATCAATCCGAATGATCTGGACGAGGCGCAGCGCGAACTTTCCCTGCTGCGCGAATACGACGCCACCAACTACACGCTGGCCCTGCTCGGCGGCAAGCTCAGCGCACAGCGCGTGCTGGTAACCCGGCAACATGAGGCGCAGGCAGCCCTGATCCAGGCGCAGCAGGATGCCGCTGGTACGCATTGACTGCACGAGGTGGCGGACCGGGCCGCAGCGATGCATCAGCGCAGCAGCGGTCCAGCCTTGCGCAGCAGCAGTTCGATCAGTTCGGGTTGCATGAATGCGTATTCATCGCCGATACCAAGCACCACCACGCGTTTGCCTTTGAGCTGGTCGCGGTAGCGCGTCAGCAGGCGTCGTCGATGCACCGGTTCCATCACCATGATCAGCTCGGCCCAGTCCAGCTGCTCCTCCGACAACGGTGTGTCGGCGTCGGCAGCCAGACCCGCCGAATCCGTTTCCAGATCGGGCCATGCCGCAAACAGCTATTCGGCAGTAGGGCTGCGCAACCGGTTGCGGCTGCATAGAAACAGGACGCGGCGGGCGGTCATCGGACGAGACGCTGTCAGGCGCCGAGGTAGTCGTTCTTCAATCGCACGTAGTGGTCGGCCGAGTAGTGCAAGTGCTCGATCTGCTTGTCGGTGAGCAGACGCACCATCTTTGCCGGGTTGCCCAGCCACAACTCACGCTCGCCGACCACCTTGCCCGGCGGAATCAGGCTGCCGGCGCCGACGAAGCCGTATTTCTTCACCACCGCGCCGTCGAGCACGCTGGCCTGCATGCCGATCAGGCAGTAATCCTCGATGGTGCAGGCATGCACCACCGCGGCGTGACCGATAGTGACGCCCTCGCCGATCAGGCAGGGAAAGCCAGGACCATAAGGGCCAGCGTGGGCGACGTGCACGATGGCACCGTCCTGGATATTCGTGCGCGCGCCGACGCGGATGTAGTTCACGTCGCCGCGCAACACCACGCCGGGCCACACCGAAACGTCATCGCCGAGCACCACGTCGCCGATCACCGTAGCGGCGGGATCGACGTAGACGCGTTCGCCAAGTCGGGGCGTGATGCCCTTGTAACTGCGCAGAGAATTCATTCGCCCATTCTAACTGGGTGACGTCAGCGGTTGGTTTCGAGCACCTTGATGGTCTCCTGATAGCCGGAGTCGACAGCCCGCTGCCAGTCTTTCCAGTCGAGCATGCCGACGTGGTCAAGCGGTGGGGTGATCAGCCGGTTGGCAAGCGCGCAACAGCGCTCGCTGGTCTCCTCACTGTTGACCATCGCGGCGCGGGTCAGGGTGGAGACCAGTCCGGGCCGGTCGTTGCCGCGACGTCGTTGCAGCAGCAGGTGCCACCACGGCGGCGTGGCGAATTCGTCGATGTGGCTGCGCAGCTCGATGCCGGCGCGGATGCTCACCGCGGTGATGTGGGCAACGCCATCGTCGGCCATCACGTCGGTCGGCAGGTTGTCGACCAGCGCACCGTCCACATAGACGTTGCCCTGGTTCAGCACCGGCGGCAGCACGCCGGGGATCGAGCTGGATGCGCGCAGCCACAGCCACAGCGGGCCGTGCCGATGCACTACCCGGCCTTCGCCGGACAGGCTGGTGGAGACGCAGAAGAACGGCCGCTCCAGGTCCTCGATGTCGATCGCACCGAACGCGTGTCGCAGCATCGCTGCCGCGCGTCGGCCGCGGGTCAGCGCAACCAGCGGCAAGGTCCAGTCCGACAGCGGCCTGCCGCGCACGAACGCGTCGTGGAAGGTGCGCGCCATGGTGTCGGTATCCCATAGATTGGCCACCCCGGCGCCGATGATCGCGCCGATACTGGTGCCACCGATCGCATCGAATTCGAGGCCGGCCTCGTGCAACGCGCGCAGCGCGCCCAAGTGCGCCAGCCCGCGCGCACCACCGCCAGCCAATACCAGCCCGCGACCGTGGCCGCTGACCAGCCGCGCCACCCGTGCGATATCCGCATCGCCGCACAGATGATGGTGTTGCAGCTCACCGCTGAACTGAGCGCGCCAGCGCTTCGCTGCGCCATGCAGTACGCGGTGCCCGGCATGCATCAGCAGCAGGTGCCGTGGGCGGTGTTGCGCCCGCGAAGGGTGGCCCGGTGTCGTCTCCGGCCACGGTCGCGCCGGCTGTGCGGCCAGCGCCGGCAGCAACAGCGCATCGGCCTGGCGCAGGCAGCGCTGGCGCCAGGCCGGATCGCCGGTGCTGTCCAGATAAATCACAAAGCGCACCTGCGCCTCGCGCTCGGCGAACCAGTCACTGCCGCGGTCGGCAGCGTGCTCGGCATCGATCACCGCGCAGCTGCCGTAAGTCTCCAGCGCCTGCCCCAGCTGCATCGCCAGCGCGCGTACCGGCACGCCCGGGTCCACCGGGAGGATCGCGAAAGTGCGCGGTTTGTCCGGCGTATCGGGTGTTTCGGCATGGCGCTGGCCGCGCAGCAGGCGCTCGATCGCCATCCGGGCCACGCCGAGCATGGCTCGCGGATGCTGCTCGATCAGTGCCTCGAACGCGGCACGGTCGAGCCGCAGCAATTCGGAATCGCGCAACGCACGCACATCATGGTGATGCGGCTCGCCGCTGAGCAGGCTCATCTCGCCCACGCATTCGCCAGCGGCAACGAGATGCACCAGGGTGGTCGGCCCGTCGAATACGCCCAGGCTGCCGCTGCGCAGCAGGTACAGCGCGTCGGCCGGGTCGCCAGCCTTGAAAAGGGGGCGCCCGCCGGGTAGGCACAGCCAGCGCAGTTGTTGCCCGAGCGCATTGCGCGCAGCATCGTCCAGATGCGCGAACATGGCAGTGCGTCCGATCACTCCGGCAAGATCCGTTGGCAGCATGGCATTGATGCTACGCCGGCGTTGATGACAAAACGGGGCGTGGGTGCTGTCGCGCGGGTCGTGATATCGCCGTACTTGATTTCGCCCCGCGCGATCGCCACGCTCACAGCATTCAAGGAGTTTCCATGAGCCAAGACAATCCGCTGCTGGCCGACGACACGCTGCCCGCGTTCTCGCAGATCCGCCCCGAACACGTTGCGCCGGCGGTAGAGGCGATCCTCGCCGACTACCGGGCAGGTATCGATGCGTTGACCGCACCCGACGCGGCGCACGATTTCGCCAGCGTCATGCTGACCCAGGAGCGGCTGGAACAGCGGCTCGCCCGCGCCTGGGCGCCGGTCGGCCATCTGCACTCCGTGGCCGACAACGAGGAACTGCGCAAGGTTTACGGGCCGGCCGAAGAGGCGCTTACCGAGCACGCGATCGAACTCGGCCAGAACCGGGCCCTGTATGCCGCCGTGCAGGCGCTGGCCGACGCGCCGACGTTCGCGCAGCTGCCGCGTCCCGAACGCGCGCTGGTCGAACATGCGCTGCGCGATTTCAGGCTCTCCGGCGTGGCGCTGGAGGAGCCAGCACGCTCCCGCTATCGCGAGATCGGCGTGGAACTGTCCCGGTTATCCACCGAGTTTTCCAACGCCGTGCTCGACGCCAGCGAAGCGTGGCATGAGCACGTCACCGACGAGCGCGACCTTGCCGGCATTCCCGAGTCCGGTCGCGCCGTGCTGCGCCAGTACGCCGAAGACCAGGACCTGGACGGTTACCTCGTCACGCTGAAGCAACCCAGCGTGCAGGCTGTGCTCACCTATGCCGACAACCGCGGTTTGCGCGAACGGGTGTACTGGGCTTACCAGACCCGTGCCTCCGACCAGGGTCCGAACGCGGGCAAGTTCGACAACAGCGCGCGCATCGAGAAGATCATGGCGCTGCGCCACGAGGCCGCGCAGCTGCTTGGTTTCGCGAACGCCGCGGAGGAATCGCTGGCGACCAAGATGGCCGGCTCGCCCGCCGAAGTGATGGAGTTCCTGCACGACCTGGCCGCACGCGCGAAGCCAGTGGCGCAGCAGGAGCTTGCCACGTTGCGCGAGTTCGCCAGCACCGAACTGAAGCTCGACAATCTCGAATCGTGGGATGTGGGTTATGCCTCGGAGAAACTGCGCGTGCAGCAGTACGCGCTGGATGAGGAGCAGCTCAAGCCTTACTTCCCGCTGCCGGCGGTGATCGATGGCTTGTTTGGCCTCACCAGCAAGCTGTATGGGATCACGCTGGCCCCGCGTGACGATGTCGATGTGTGGCATCCGGACGTGCGCTATTACGACGTGTGCGATGCCGATGGACGCGTGTTCGCCGGTGCCTATGTCGACTTGTACGCCCGCAACGGCAAACGTGGCGGTGCGTGGATGGATGTCTGCCGCGCGCGTTTCGACGATGGCGCACAGCTGCAGCTGCCGGTCGCGTTTCTCACCTGCAACTTCGCGCCGCCCACCGAAGGCAAGCCCGCGTTGCTCACGCATGACGACGTGCTCACCCTGTTCCATGAATTCGGTCACGGGTTGCATCATCTGCTGACCGAGATTGCGCTGCCCTCGATCGGCGGCATCGATGGCGTCGAATGGGACGCGGTGGAACTGCCCAGCCAGTTCATGGAGAACTTTGGCTGGAACCGCGAGGCGCTGGATCTATTTGCGCGCCATGTCGACACCGGCGAGCGGCTGCCGGATGAACTGTTCCAGCGCATGCTTGCCGCCCGGCATTTCCATGCGGGCCTGTTCCTGGTCCGCCAGCTGGAATTCGCGCTGTTCGATTTCCTGCTGCACCTGGAATACGACCCTGCCCAAGGCGCCCGCACGCTGGCCGTGCTGGAGGAGGTGCGCAAGCAGGTCGCCGTGCTGCATCCGCCGGCGTGGCAACGCTTCGCCAACGGTTTCAGCCACATCTTTGCCGGTGGTTATGCGGCCGGTTACTACAGCTATCTGTGGGCCGAGCTGCTGAGCGCCGATGCATTCGGCGAATTCGAGGAGCATGCCGGGGAAGCCGGGAGCGTGATCGATCGCGCCACTGGCGATCGTTTCCGCCGCGAATTTCTCGCTGTGGGCGCGAGCCGGCCCGCGCTGGAAAGCTTCGTCGCGTTCCGCGGCAGGAAGCCGGAGCCAGAGGCGCTGCTGCGCAGTCACGGGCTGGCCTGACCTTCGAAGCAATAGCGACCCCACCCCAGCCCCTCCCCCTGCGAGCAGGGGAGGGAGCACATCTGCACAATCTGCGCAGACTGCACATCTGCACATCTGCACAATCGGAAGCGTCAGGCCGCTCTTTGCTCCTCCCCCTGCTCGCAGGGGGAGGTTGGGAGGGGGTAAGGCTCTTGATCTTCTTCACAAAAAGTGACCAGCTCTGCGAGCGAGGGAGCACTGCCCGCCGAGCGGGAGCAAGTAGGTTGGGGTGAGCGAAGCGAACCCCAACAAGTGCCTTGAGCTTCCCGCAAGTGACGTAGGGCTTCGCTGCGCTCACCCCAACCTACGTGAGGCCTGCCCGAGGCGGTATCCCGATCCAGAGGATCAAGCGCCGAAGTGGGCAGCTTTCTTCAAGGCGGGGAAAAGCCGCCGGAGCGCGGGCCGCCTTCTCCAAGACAAAAAAGCTTGCCGGGGCGGGCCGGCTTTCCTCAAGACAGGAAAAAGCCCACCGAAGCGGGCGGCTTTCCTCAAGACAGGAAAAGCCCACCGAAGCGGGCGGCTTTCCTCAAGACAGGAAAAGCCCACCGAAGCGGGCGGCTTTCCTCAAGACAGGAAAAAGCCCACCGAAGCGGGCGGCTTTCCTCAAGACAGGAAAAAGCTCACCGAAGCGGGTAATGCCAGTCAGTTAAGGTAACGACAGCGTCTTGCACAGCAAGCGACCCGAGCTGGTGCGACAGGAAATCTGGGGCCTGCTGATCGCCTACAACCTGCTGCGCTGGGAGATACATCAAACCGCGAATGAACTGGGCGTACCGCCCACCCGGATAAGCTTCCAAGGGTTCGCTCGCGCCATGGTCGCCGAGCTGCGCCATGCCCCGCTGGAAACGCCCGGCGCCTTTCCCAAACGACTGGCCTGGCTCCGACAGCAAGCTCGCGTCTATCTGTTGCCGCCACGACGACAACGATCGTGTCCTCGTGAAGTCAAACGTCGACCCCACAAGTACCCCACGAAAAATGCCAGTCAGCTTAACTGACTGGCATTAGCCGAAGCGGGCGGCTTTCCTCAAGACAGGAAAAAGCTCACCGAAGCGGGCGGCTTTCCTCAAGACAAAAAAAGCCCGCCGAAGCGGGCTTTTTCAGATTCGCTAAAGTCCGAAGGACTTAGGCGATCTGGACTTCCTCAGCCTGCAGGCCCTTCTGGCCCTTGGTGACGACGAACGTGACGCGCTGGCCTTCCTGCAGGGACTTGAAGCCCGTGCCCTGGATCGCGCGGAAATGCACGAACAGGTCGTCACCGCTTTCCGGGGTGATGAAGCCAAAACCTTTGGCGTCGTTGAACCACTTGACTGTACCGCTCTGACGATCCGACATGTAACATACCTTTGAAGCTATTGATGGTTTGCGGCTCGGAGCGTGTTGCACTTTACCGCAATAGGAGCAAGAACTCCTGAGTTTCCTCGGGTCCTTGCTTTTCCAGCATACACCGGAATGCAAGGTTTCGGTGGGTTTTATATACAAATAGCCATTCAATGGTCCATTTTTACTAGCGAAATCGCGGCCACTTGCCGCATCGAATGGCGTCGCACAGCCGTTTAGATCGATCCGATCATTATCGCCCAGGTGGCGAAGAAAATCGTCAAACCCACGCCGATTTGCTGCTGATCGCCCGTCAAATGCCCCGTTTCAGCAGCCCGGGCGGATACATCCCTATACAATGCCGCGATGAAAATCGCCTCATGGAACGTCAACTCGCTGAAGGTGCGCCTGCCGCACCTGACCCAGTGGCTGGCCGACGCCCAGCCGGATGTCGTGGCGCTGCAGGAAACCAAGCTGGAAGACGCGAAATTCCCCGTCGACGAGCTGGCGGCGGCGGGTTATCGCGCGGTGTACTCGGGTCAGAAGACCTACAACGGCGTGGCGATCCTGGCTCGCCACGAGCCGCGCGACATCATCACCGACATCCCCGGCCTGGACGACCCGCAGCGGCGGATCCTGGCGGCGACCATCGGCGATCCCACCGCGGATCCGGCGCATGCCGTGCGCGTGGTGAATCTCTACGTGGTCAACGGCAAGGCGGTGGGTGACGAGAAATACGCCTATAAGCTGGACTGGCTGGCCAAGGTCCGTGACTTTCTGGCGGGTGAACTGGCGCGCTACCCCAGGCTGGTCGTGCTCGGCGATTTCAACATCTGTCCGGACGATCGCGACGTCTACGACCCGGTTGCCTGGGGCGAAGACATCCTGTGTTCGCCGCCCGAGCGCGCCGGACTCAAGGCGATCACCGAGCTGGGTCTGCACGACAGCTTCCGGCTATTCGAAACCGGTGGCGAACATTACAGCTGGTGGGACTATCGGCAGGCCGCATTCCGTCGCAACATGGGCCTGCGTATCGACCTGATCCTGATCGGCGATGCGCTGAAATCCGCGGCCACGGCCGCGGCGATCGATCGCGAACCGCGTCGCTGGGAGCGTCCTTCGGACCACGCGCCCGTGCTGCTGGAACTGGATATCTAAGTGACTATGACCGCAAAAACCGAATGGCCCAGCTCGCTGGACGACAACGAACTGGATGAACTGGATCGTTACCTGCGCGCGCATACGGGCGAAGGCGATCTGCTGCTCGACGGCGTGCACGGCCTGCTCAGCGCCCTGGCCGTCGGCCCGCTGCTGGTGCTGCCAGACGAATGGTTGCCCGAGGTGTTGCACGAACCGTTCGCCGACGAGACCGAAGGCAATCGCGTGCTGGAGTTGCTGGCCAAGCTCAACGATTCGATCAGTGCCGAACTCGACGTCGACGCCTACGAACCGATTCTTGGCGAAGTCGAGCTGGAAACCGGCCCGATGCTGTCGGCCGCCGGCTGGTGCGAGGGCTTCAGCCGCGGCATCGACCTGCGTGCCAGCCTGTGGGAAAACCGCCTGTCCGAAGACCCGCAATTGATGGAACTGCTGGGCCCGGTGATGGCACTGGCGGTGGACGAAGGCATCCTTAGCGCCGATACCGAGTTCGAGAAACTCAGCGACGACGAATACGACGAATGCCTGTCGCAGGTGCCGGCGGTGCTGGGTGCGGTCAATCAATACTGGCAGGCCAAGCCCGCCACCGAAGCGGAAGTGGAAGCGATGGTGCTGCAGTCGCCCGGCGACGACCACGATGACACCACGCCACCGCGGCAGCGCAGCGGTCACTGGGTGCACTGACGGAGCGCTGCGCTGCATCGGTGCAGCGTTGCTGGAATGAAACGATCCGTTCCGGCAGCGGCGCTTGGATAAACGCGCCAACGGGGCCATCTTGGCGAACAGTAATCCTTGGACTGGAGCCACGTCATGAGCGATCGCCACATTACCCGCCGCATCCGCGGCATCGATACCGCCGACGGTGCCGGCGTCAAATTGAAGCGCATCATCGGCCAGGCCGGGCTCGACATGCTCGACCCGTTCCTGTTGCTGGATGAATTTCGCTCCGACGACGCGGGCGACTACATCGCCGGTTTTCCGGAGCACCCGCATCGGGGCTTCGAGACGGTCACCTACATGCTGGCCGGGCACATGCAACATCGCGACAACCACGGCAACAGCGGCGATCTCACACCCGGCAGCGTGCAGTGGATGACCGCTGGCCGCGGCATTCTGCATTCGGAAATGCCGCAGCAGGAAAACGGCCTGATGTGGGGCTTCCAGCTGTGGGTGAATCTGCCGTCGAAAGACAAGATGATCGCGCCCCGCTATCAGGACATCGGGCCTGAACGCATCCCGCTGGTGCATCCGGCCGACGGCGTGGAGGTGCGCGTGATTGCCGGTGAACTGGCCGGCGCGAGCGGCCCGGTCGAAGGCATCGTGACGGCGCCGATCTATCTGGACATTAGCCTGCAACCAGGCGCCACGCTGGCTCTGGACCTGCCGACCGGCCACCACGGCTTTGCCTATGTGTTCGAGGGCGAGTCGGCACTGGTCGGTGGCGAACAACTGCAGCGCAGCGAGCTCGGGGTATTGTCCGAAGGTGAGCAGTTGCAGCTGGCCGGTGGCGACAAACCATCGCGCCTGCTGGTCGTCGCCGGCAAACCGCTGAAGGAAAGCGTGGCACGCTACGGCCCGTTCGTGATGAACACGCCCGAGCAGATCCACGAAGCGATCGCCGACTTCCGCGCCGGCAAGTTTTAAGCGTACCGGCCGGCCCGTAGGCCCGCGGCTCTGTTGGTTGGGGTGAGCGCAGCGAACCCCAACCTACAGAGCCGCGGAGACGTTGGGATTAGCTGACGCTCATCCAACCTGGCCACGCGCCCAACAGACCGCTCGGCGGCGTGCCCCAAAATCATCAGCGAAGCCGTTGACAGACAACGGCTTCAAACCGGCACTTAGGCTTCTAACGGCCGCTCTCCATCGGCGCCGTTCATGGCGTGTGCGTCAACAAGCTCCCGCGCAAAACAGAGCTTCGCCCGCCCCAGCCAACCCGTTGCGCACATTTGCGCCCTTACAGGTCGGGTTTTTGTCGGCTGAAATTATTCGGCCAATCGAATCAGCGGCACAAAAACCCATACAGAATAGATACTTGCAATGATAAGTCCGCTTTTGGCAGGACCTATGCATCGTTACAGCGGGTCAAGCCTCATGGCGGAGCGCTGACGGGATTAAAGAAAGTGCCAAGGAGGACGATCTAAGTGATATGGATCACGGTTCTCGACTGCGCAGACGGCCCCCTTGCTCATTGTTGTCGATTGTTAATAAAATATGTTTCGCCGTTAAATCTAGGTTAATCTTTGCACGCTCAGGCGACTGTATCCTTAACCTCCCGAGATAAATTAAGAAACAATAGCTAACCTGCTGTTTTTGAACATTATGATGACAATCCTGACATCGCTGCTCGTGCTTATTGCCTTACTGATCGCCAGTGCGGTCAAGCTGGTGCCGGCCGGTCAGGTGTACAGCCTGTATCGCCGCGGCAAACTGGCCAGGTTGCTGCAGCCGGGTATTCACATGGTGCTGCCGTGGCTGGATCGGGTGGCACACAAGATCAATCTCGCTGGTCAGACGCTGCGCTTTGAAGAGCCGCTGGCCGATGCCCACGATGTGCGCGGTACGGTGTACTGGCAGGTATTGGAGCCGGAGCGTGCCGATGCGGTGTTCGAGCAGGTCGACCAGTTGATCCGCCGCGGCGCACACGATGCGTTGCGTAGCGAACAGGAAGTCGAGCATGCCGATCTTGATCAGGTTGATCGGCGTGATCTGAGCGCCCGCCTCAAGCAAACTCTGAACAGTGCGCTGCGCGAACGCGGCATGATGGTCACCCGGGTCGAGCTCGATGCAGCCTGAAGTGCGGATGTCTCCCATCTAAATCGCGGCAGGGCGCCCAAGAGCGTCCGCGCTACCAGGGGATTTGAGCGTTTAGCAACCCGCTTCGGCGGGTTTTCTTTTGGCCCATCTGCTGACATCGTCGTCGCCCGGCCTCAACATTGCCGAGCCCAGCTCATCCCACCGGCTCACCACCCAGGAACGTCATGACCGCACGCGATGCCTTGCAAGCCCGACTGGAACAGGGCATTGCCGAACTGGGGCTGCGCGTGCCGGCTGAAGCGGTACCGCGACTGCTGGACTATCAGGCACTGCTGGAACGCTGGAACGCGGCCTACAACCTAACCGCCGTTCGCGATCCGGCGGAGATGATTACCCGCCATCTGCTCGATTCGCTGGCTATCCTGCCGTACGTGCAAGGCGCCACCCTCGCCGACCTCGGCACCGGCCCCGGCCTGCCCGGCATTCCACTGGCGATCGTCGCGCCCGGGCGGGAAATCCTGCTGGTCGACTCCAATGGCAAGAAGGTGCGTTTTCTGCGCGAGGCGATCCGTGCCCTCAAGCTCGAGGGCGTGCGTGCGGTGCAGTCGCGGGTGGAAGACGTGCAGGGTCAGTTCGATTGCATCACCGCGCGTGCCTTCGCCAGTCTCGCCGACATGCTTGGCTGGGGTGGCCATCTGCTGACCCCGGGTGGGACCTGGCTGGCGATGAAGGGCAAGCGGCCGGATGACGAGTTGCCCGGCATGCCGAGCGGTTTCGAAGTACGCGCCATCCACGAGCTGGCCGTGCCCGGGCTGCAAGCCGAGCGGAGTCTGGTCGTTATTGGCCGTAGCCGGTCGTCAGAGTCAGCGGCCTGAGCCAGCGGCCTGAACCGATCACGGCCAGCCTGCTAATCTAAGCCTCTCCTCTGCGCATGTAGCGACACACCATGGCCCGCATCATCGCTGTTGCCAACCAGAAAGGCGGCGTCGGCAAGACCACCACTGCTGTCAACCTCGCCGCTGCGCTGGCTGCCGCGAAGCGCAAGGTATTGCTGGTCGATCTGGATCCGCAGGGCAACGCGACGATGGCCTCGGGCGTCAACAAGCGCGAAACCAAGCCGAGCGGCTGTGAAGTGCTGCTGGAAGAAGCGTCGATCGAGCAGGCCATCGTCAGCACCGACGCGCATTACGACTTGCTGCCGGGCAACGGTGATCTCACCGCCGCCGAGCTCAAGCTGATGGATGCATTGGCGCGCGAGCACCGGCTGAAAGAAATACTGGCGAAGGTTTCGGCGAACTACCACGTCATCCTGATCGACTGTCCGCCATCGCTGAACCTGCTTACGTTGAATGCATTGACCGCCGCACACGGCGTGTTGATTCCGGTGCAATGCGAATACTTCGCGCTGGAAGGACTGTCCAGCCTGCTGGAAACGGTCAAGGCCGTGCGTCACCGGCTGAACCCGACGCTGGAGGTCGAAGGCCTGCTGCGCACCATGTACGACGTGCGCAACAATCTCGGCAACGAGGTCTCCGCCCAGCTCACCCAGCATTTCGGCGACAAGGTGCTGCGCTCGATCATCCCGCGCAACGTGCGCCTGGCCGAAGCCCCCAGCCACGGCCAACCGATCCATCTATACGACCGCAGTTCGCGCGGTGCGATTGCCTACATTGGGCTGGCCGGCGAAATGATCCGGCGCGAGCGCGGCCTGCCGCGTGTCGAGCGCACCGATCCCGTCGAAGACATTGAACCGCCGGCGGTGGCATCCGCGCCAGCGCACGGCGACAGCGGCACGGTGCTCAAGGCGCCGGCCGCAAATCATCAGGAATAAAGCATGGCTGCTGCGAAAAAACGTGGATTGGGACGCGGGCTCGATGCCCTGCTGGGCGGCGACGGCGAGGGTTCGCCGTCGGTGATCGGGCAGGAAGGCGAGCTGCGCATGCTGCCCATCCAGCAGATCCAGCCAGGCAAGTACCAGCCGCGGCGACACTGGAACGACGAGGCACTGGATGAGCTGGCCGCTTCCATCAGGTCACAGGGCCTGATCCAGCCGGTCGTGGTGCGCTCGCTCGGCAAGGACAGCTACGAGCTGATCGCCGGCGAACGCCGCTGGCGCGCGGCACAGCGCGCCCAACTGGCCGAGCTGCCGGCACTGGTCAAGGTCGTGCCGGAGGCCTCGGTGCCGGCGATGGCGCTGATCGAGAACATCCAGCGCGAGGATCTGACCCCGCTGGAAGAAGCCGATGCGCTGAAGCGCCTGATCGACGATTTCGACATCACCCATCAACAGGCCGCCGACGCCGTCGGCCGCTCGCGCGCCGCCGTGTCGAACCTGCTGCGGCTGACCGAGCTGCCCGCCTCGATCAAGAAATTGCTCGACGAAGGCAAGCTGGAAATGGGCCACGCCCGTTGCCTGCTGACTTTGCCCGAGCACGACGCCGAGAGCCTGGCCTTGGAAGCGGCACGCAACCACTGGACGGTGCGTGAGCTGGAAGACGCCGCCCGGCGTGCGCAGAACGCACCCAAGGGCAAAGCAAAGAGCACGGCGTCGCGCGATCCGAACATCACCGATCTGGAGCGTGAGCTGGGCGAGCGTTTCGCCACTCGCGTCGAACTGGCGCAGGGCCGCGGCGGTCGCGGCAAGCTGGTGATCCATTATCACAGCCATGACGAACTGGACGGCATCCTCGGCAAGATTCGCTGAGCGAAGATGATGAGCTAGGGAAGAGGAGCGAGAAGCGAGGGCGCAAAGGCCGGCTGTCGTGGTAGCCATGTGTGCTTCGAGAGCAGCACGTTGCTCGAACTTCAAGATTCCGCCAGGTTGAAACTGACGCCCTCGCTATTCGCCTCTCGTCCCTGCACTTCGCCATCCCCATCGCTGGACGTATCCCATGGCCACCAAGCCGCCGCGATTGACCGAAAAGCAGTTCTCCTTGATCGCCAAGGCACTGGCCGAGCCGCGGCGTTACCGCCTGCTGAAACAGATTGGCGAGAACAGCGCGCCAACCGCCTGCAGCTGCCTCCAGCAAACCCATGAGGTCAGCGCGGCAACGCTGTCACATCACGTGAAAGAGCTGGAAACGGCGGGGCTGATCGAGATCGTCCGCGATGGCAAGTTCGCCAATCTCGTTCTGCAGCGCGACGTGCTGCGCGCCTATCTGGAAGAACTCGCAAAAATCTGAGCGGGGGCCATTGAAATGGGTCCGACCCGCCCCCTTATCGACATGACACTTAGACGCTTGTCTAATTATCAAATCGAACCGGGAGAACACAGATGAGCAAGTTGGCAGGCAAGGTAGCGGTAGTAACGGGTGCTTCGAAAGGCATCGGCGCAGGGATCGCGAAGAGTCTGGCGGCGGCCGGCGCGGCGGTTGTGGTGAATTACGCTTCCAGCAAGGAAGGCGCCGATCGCGTGGTAGCGGAGATCACCGGCAGCGGTGGCAAGGCGATCGCGGTACAGGGCGACGTCTCCAAGGCGGCCGACGTGCTGCGCCTGTTTGCGGAAACGAAAAAGGCGTTCGGCACCCTCGACGTGCTGGTCAACAACGCGGGTGTATACCAGTTCGCCCCGCTGGAGGAAGTCACCGAGAGCGAATTCCACCGCCAGTTCAACACCAATGTGCTCGGCCTTATCCTGGCCACCCAGGAAGCGGTCAAGCATTTCGGTGAGCACGGTGGCAGTGTCATCAATATCGGCTCGGTGGTGAGCCGGCTGGGCATGCCCGGAACGACCGTCTATACGGCGACCAAAGGCGCAGTAGACGCCATTACCCTGGTGCACTCGAAGGAACTGGGACCGAGGAACATCCGCGTGAACTCGATCAATCCAGGCGGCGTGGAAACCGAGGGCACCCACGCCATGGGCATCATTGGCAGCGACATGGAGAGGGCAATGGTCGCGCAGACCCCGCTGGGTCGTCTGGGTCAGCCTGGGGACATCGCGACCATCGCAGTCTTCCTGGCCTCCGCCGATGCGGGCTGGCTGACGGGCGAGAAATTGCTGGCTTCAGGCGGCATGCGCTGACACAGGAGTAGGGACGAGGGGCGAAAAGTGAGGGTGCAAGCTTGAATCCGCTGGAATCTTGAAGTTGCGCCCTCGCTACTCGTCCCTCGCCCCTGCACCGCCGCTTAGGCGATAATCACTGGCTGCCCCAGTGGATCCACTGTCATGCCCCAGCTCTCTGTGGTCGTCCCCGTGTTCAACGAGCGCGACAATATTCCGCCGCTGCTCGCGGAAATCGCCGCTGCGCTACGTGGCAAGGTCGACTATGAAGTCATCTACGTCGATGACGATTCCAGTGACGACAGCCGCGCCGTACTCGCTGCGCAGAAGGCCATCCACCCGGAACTGCGTGTGTTGCATCACGTCACCCGCAGCGGCCAGAGCACGGCCGTATGGAACGGCGTGCGCGCGGCAAAGTCCCCGTGGATCGCTACGCTCGACGGTGATGGCCAGAACGATCCTGCCGACATCCCCAAACTATTGGCCGCACGCGATGCGGCAACAGCCGACCTGCGTTTGTTCGCTGGTTGGCGTACCACTCGCCGCGACAGTTTCAACAAGCGCATTTCTTCGAAGATCGCGAACGCGGTGCGCTCACGGATGTTGAAGGACGCGACCCCGGATACCGGTTGTGGCCTGAAAGTATTCGACCGCGAAGTATTTCTGCGACTGCCCTACTTCGACCACATGCATCGTTACCTGCCGGCATTGGTCAAGCGTGCCGGCTTCGCCTGCCAGAGCGTGCCGGTCGGTCATCGACCACGCACCGCCGGTGTTTCCAAGTACGGCATGCTGGATCGACTGTGGGTGGGGCTGGCCGACTTGCGCGGCGTGGCGTGGCTGATGCGTCGCGGCAAGGTAACCAGCGTCGAAGAGCTCTAGGTTTCTGCGGCTTGCTTCGCCCCTCCCCCTGCTTGCAGGGGGAGGTTGGGAGGGGGTGAAGCTTTTGATCTTCGCTCCAGACAAAGAGCGACCCCGCCCCAACCCTTGCAAGCAGGGGAGGGAGCACAGCGGGGCGCGGTGCAGGGTGATCCTTACGCTGCCTATACAGCGTCGTCGTATGCTGGTGGTCTTCCCTTCGGGAAACTGCGCATGAGCATTGTCGTCAAGCGAGTCTATGAGCCGGCTGCGAAAGCCGATGGCTATCGCGTGCTGGTCGATCGGTTGTGGCCACGCGGTCTGAAGAAAGAAGCGGTGTCGCTGGACCTGTGGGCGAAGGAACTGGCGCCGTCCGCCGTGTTGCGAAAGTGGTTCGATCACGACCCGGCGCGCTGGGATGGCTTTCGTCACCGCTATGCCACCGAGCTGGATGCCCTCGCGGAGCATTGGCGTCCGCTAGCCGAGCGCGCGGCGCGGCATACGGTCACCCTGCTCTACGGCGCCCGCGATGAAGAACACAACAACGCGTTGGCGCTGAAAACCTATCTGGATAGCTGGTTGCACATGCATGGCCCGCGTTGATGGAGAGCGCTGTGCTCCCGCGGCGCTCAGGACGGGTGCAACGGCGTCATGGATTTCGACCAGTTGGCCAAGGCCTCGCGCGCCTGCTCGCGGCCCCGGTCGATCAGTTCGCGGGCGCGATAGAACTCGTAGGCAGTAGCTATGTTGCGCGGTAGCTGGATCAACAGGTCCGGCTCATACGCAGCGAGTCGAAGGCGCGAGAGATTCGCCTGCATCAGATCCATCGACTGGTTGAGCAGATCCCACGCGCCGGGTTCCCGCGGCTTGCCTTCACTGTTTGGCAGCAGCCGGCCGATGAATTCGCCGACGCGGTGCGTAAATCCGTTCCCCTCGCCTGAGTTGTCTTCAACGACTACGGCGGGCGTCATCTGCGCGACCCCGTCCATGCTGACAGCAAACAGATAGTCGGCCCGGTCCCGGATCAACGGCGTCACCGGCACCGGATTAAGCAAGGCACCGTCGACCAGCCTCCGACCGTCGAGCATATGTGGCCGGAAGACCGTGGGTATCGCGATCGAGGCACGGATCGCGTCGAACAGCGAGCCGCGCGTGAGCCATACCTCGCGTTCGCGATCGAGGTCGGTCGCGACCGCGGTAAAAGCGATTGGTAGTTCCTCGATGCAAATGTCACCGATCAACTCACGCAGCGTGCCGATGATCCGCTCGCCCTTGATCAGGCCGCCGCCGGAAAACGTCCAGTCGAGCAGCTTGAACACGTCGAACCTGGCCAGCGTGATCGCCCAGTCGCGATAGACATCGAGTTTTCCCATCGCATACACGCCCCCGATCAAAGCACCCATCGAGGTGCCGGCGATCGAGATGATCTGGTAACCCTGCGCCTCGATCTCCTCGATCGCGCCGATATGCGCAAGGCCCTTGGCGCCGCCCGCGCCGAGGGCCAGCGCCACGGTAGGTTTGCGCGTGGCGTCGGCATCTGCCGGCGCAGCATGGGGGTCGAGAACGATATCGGTGCCGGTCATCGGTTTGCCAGACTCATACCAGCGGCGGCTGGTACCCGCCCAGCGCCAGCTGCAGCAGGATCTTCATCTCCTCGCGCAGCGACAGCGGCGCGACGATCTCCGCATCCGGACCGTACTTGAGCACGTCCATCAGCAGCTCCTTGGAATTGGAGTAGGGCACTTTCAGCTCATAGCGGCCGTCCGACAACCATTCGCCCTTTTGCTGCGAATGCCAGTGTTCATCGGCGACCCAGCGCGCCGCATGTGGCGAGAAGCGGATCGTGGCCCATGCCTTCGGCTTGCCAGCGAAGATGCCGTAGCTGGAGGCCAGCAGTTCGTTGAGATCGTTCTCGACTACGTCGATGGCGGCCAGCTCCAGTGCCTGCGGTTCAACGATACGGTCGACCGCAAAGCTGCGCAGCGCTTCGCGATCGTGATCCCATACGTCCAGATACCAGTTGTCGCGGTAATGCGTTAGCCGCTGCGGCGATACCGTGCGGCGGCTGTCGGCATTGGTGGTGCGCGCGCGATAGCGGAAACGCAGCTGCTTGCGCTCCAGCACCGCACCCGCAACGATGCGGAACACCTGTTGGTCAAGTTTGCGCTCGCCCCAGGGAATGACCCGGATGCGCTCGATCGGCAGCGCCTTGCCACTGCCCTGGTCCGACAGCAGCGTCTCGATACGTGCCTTGAACGGCGCCAGTGCGCCGGCCAGTACACCGGGGCCGGAGCGGCTGATCAGCTCGTTCAACGCCAGTAGCGCGGCCAGCTCGTCCGAGGTCAGCCACAGGCCGGGCAGTTCGAAACGTTGGCCCTCGCCCACTTCATAACGAAATGCGGCCTGGTCGCCCCCGGCGCTTTCGATCGGCGCGCCCAGCGCATCGCGCAGGAAAGCCACATCGCGATATAGCGTGGCGCGTGAGCACTCCAGTTCGCCGAGCAGGCGAGACAGCGGAATCGGGTAATGCGCCGATTTCAGCAGACGGTGCAGGGTCAGTATGCGTTCGTAGCGATCCATGTGGCTCGTCGTCAGGGCATAGGGTGGGGTTACGGCATTGTGCAGCATGGTTGGCGCGCGTGGCGGCCGAAAATCGATCGCTACCGTGCTGGATTTCGGCCAGTTTCAGCTATGCAGCCTCGTCGTGAAGTGACGAAAGCCACCACGTCCGGACGCCGGAGCCCATTTGATGAGGGTCTCGGCGGTCTGTCAGGCAGGACGCTGGCACCGCAATGGTTGTTGCTGCGCGTCGATGTCGCCCTCAGACGAGCCCGAAAGCCGGTTCCGGCATGCTGCGGCGCACCACCGTTCATTTTGAGTTCAAGCCGCCCCGTTAAGGTGGCCCCTCACTAATTTTTTAACAAATGGACTGCCCGATGAAAAAGACCTTGATCGCCGGCCTGCTGTTGGCCGCCTTCGCGAGCTTTGCCGCGCAGGCACAGGAAATGCCGCTACCTGCGACCACCACCACCGACGCCCCCAGTGGCAAGGCTGCCAACAATGGCGGCTGGACCGGCTCGGGTGAACTGGGCTATGCCTCGACTACCGGCAATTCGCGTACGCAGAACATCAACGCGAAGTTGAACTTCAGCCAGGAAACCGACCAGTGGAAGAACAACGCGTTCCTCACTGAAGTGCGCGCCAAAAGCGAGTCTAAAGTGGTCGACGCCTCAGGCAACACGATCAATAGTTTCGACGAGACAGCCAATGACTTCACGACGGGCGCGTCGGCCGGCTACAAGCTTGATCCGCGCAGCTACATCGTTGGTGCGGTGCGCTACGACCACAACGATTTCGGCGCCCAGCTGTGGCAGGGCGTGGTCTCGATAGGTTATGGCTATATAGCCCTGAAGGACGATCGCAACGAGCTGTCGTTCGAAGTCGGCCCGGGTTACATGCGCTTTCGTCCCGCCGCCAACGACGTGCTGGTCGACGGCAACGAAGTCCCGCAGCAGACCCAAGTGGAAAATCAGGCGGTCGCCCGTGCCCTGATCGATTACAAGTTCAGGATCACCGACAACACCTCGTTTGATGACACGTTCCTGGCCGAAGCGGGTTCCAAGGACACCTATCTGCAGAACGATGCGGGTATCGCGGTCAGCATGACCAAGAAGCTGTCGCTGAAACTGGGCTTCCAGGTACGCCACAACACCAGCGTGCTGCCGGGCATCAAGAAGAACGATACGTTGACGACCACCAACCTGGTTTACAACTTCTAAGCTTCGGGCCGATGGCGCGGTTTGTGCCGCGGATGCCGTGACGAATAACCAGAAGCCCCTGTCGCGTCAGCGACAGGGGCTTCTTGCCGTTTGCGGATCAGAGACCGAGCAGCTCGCCGGCGCCCTGCTCCAGCAATGAGTCAGCGACCTGTTGACCCAGCGCGACGGCGTGATCGCTGGCGCTGCTGCCGGTTGCATGCAGCAGCCGGCCGCTGGCTACATCGCCAACCATCCCGCGCAAATGCAGGCCGTGTTCGCCGAGCACACACCAGGCGCCGACCGGCACCGTGCAACTACCGCCTAGCGCTTGATTCATCGCCCGTTCGGCGCTGACGGTGAGCCGTGTGTCGGCATCCTCCAGTGCCTCCAACAACTCCAACACGGCAGGACGGTCCTCGGGTGCCTCGATCGCTATCGCGCCCTGGCCGGGCGCCGGCAGCCAGCTCGGTGCGGCCAGTCGGGCGCGGATACGCGAAGCCAGGCCCAGGCGTTCCAGTCCGGCGCAGGCGAGTACGATCGCGTCGTACTGCTCGGCATCAAGTTTGCCCAGCCGGGTGCCGACATTGCCGCGCAAATCGAGCAGCACCAGATCCGGTCGCAGCGCGCGCAACTGCGCTTGTCGCCGCAATGACGACGTGCCGACCCGGGCTCCAGCGGGTAGCGCAGCGAGATCTGCGTAATGGTTGCTGATAAATGCATCGGCGGCATCGGCTCGCGGCAGGATCGCCGGCAAGGCGAATCCCGGTTCCAGGGTGACTGGTACGTCCTTCAGCGAGTGCACGGCGAGGTCGGCGCGACCTTCGAGCATGGCCACTTCGAGCTCTTTCAGAAATAGACCCTTGCCGCCGATGGTCGCCAGCGGTTGATCCAGTATTTCGTCGCCGCGCGTCGTCATCGGCACCAGCTCAACCGTCAGGCCCGGATGCGCGACACGCAACGCGGCAGCGACGTGCTCGGCTTGCCACAGCGCGAGCGCGCTTTTGCGGGTGGCGATACGCAGGGTGGAAGGGTTCATCGGGACTCCGCGGCGTTTAGCTGGGTGCGTATTGTCGCGTAGTTTGCACGGAGGGATGCAGCGTCTAACACAAGCCGCGCGCTCCGCCCCCTCTCCCTTTCGGAGAGGGCTGGGGTGAGGGTTCGGTTTTTGCGGGATTGCCCCATTCCCGTCACCCCGGCGAAGGCCGGGGCCCAGCGCCTTGGGCGAGAACTATGGCATTCCCGTGATCTGCTATTTCGCTTGCAGAGCGTTTCGTCCTCCTGCGGAGGGCGAGTCACTTTTCTCTTGAGTGGCCTGTATAGACCGAGGAGATAGGTGGCCAAGAGAAAAGTAACCCAAAGAGAAGGCCACCTCACCGCCGCACAGGGGCCCCGGTAGAGCGGCGCGCGTACTGTGCGCACATTTTAGAAAAGCAAAGAGCCGGAGCAAAAGCAGAGCAGAGCAACGCAAAAGCAGTGCTATCGATTCGGGCTGAAAATAGTTACCCGAATGCCCTTCGACTTCACTGCGCAACGCTCAGGGGGAACGGTTGGTTCGTGGGCTGGATCTGTAAAGCATGGCTTATCACGCGCTCGCGTTCGCCCTCCGGAGGAGGACGGAACGCGTTGCACTCAGCGCCACGAATCGCAGCGGTGCATGGTGACAAAACAGGTTGTTTCAGGAGGCGTGACGGGCCAGCACGGCTTTTGCCCGCGCTACTACGTTGTCGACCGTGAAACCGTACTCGCGCATCACTACTTCGCCAGGGGCGGAGGCGCCGAAGCGGTCTACGCCGAGCATGTCGCCGGACGCACCGATGTAGCGGCACCAACCTTGGGACACGCCCATTTCCACGGCCAGTCGTGCCGGTACATTCGGCGGTAGTACCTGATCGCGATAGGACTGTGGCTGGGCGTCGAACAGTTCCCAGCTTGGCATCGACACGCAACGCACGGCGATGCCTTCGCCTTGCAGACGCTCCGCCGCGGCGACGATCAGGCCGACTTCGGAGCCGGTGGCGATCAGGATCAACGAAGGTTTGCCATCCTTCGCATCGCTCAGTACATACGCGCCTTTGCGCACGCCATCAGCGCTGGCATAGCGGTTGCGATCGAGCGTGGGGACGTCCTGCCGGGTCAGTACCAGCAGCACCGGATGATCCTTGGACTCCAGCACAACCTTCCACGCCACCGCGGTTTCGTTCGCGTCGCCGGGGCGTATCACGGTGAGGTTGGGGATCGCGCGCAGGCTGGCCAGTTGCTCCACCGGCTGATGGGTGGGGCCATCCTGGCCGAGCCCGATGCTGTCGTGGGTGAATACGTGTACGACGTGGACGCCCATCAACGCGGCCAGTCGGATGGCGGGACGCATGTAGTCGGAGAAAATCAGGAAGGTCGAGCCGAACGGGACGAAGCCGCCATGCGCGGCCAGTCCGTTAACGATCGCGCCCATCGCATGTTCGCGCACGCCGAAGTGCAGGTTGCGGCCGGCGCGGCTCCAGCCGCCAGCATCGGAGCCTTCGGCGTCTTCGACGGGCTGCAGCGGCGGATTGAAATCGCCGAAGCCTTTCAGGTTGGTGTGCGTGGATGGATCGAGGTCAGCCGAGCCGCCGAAAAGCGCAGGCAGTTTCGGCGCGATCGCGTTCATCACCTTGCCGCCAGCGACGCGGGTGGCGATGCCCTTGGCATCGGCAGGGAATACCGGGATATCCGCATCCCAGCCCGCAGGCAGTTCGCCGCGCAGGCGTACCTGCAGCTCCTTCGCCAGCTCCGGGAATGCCTTCGCATAGGCTTCCATGCGTCCGTTCCAGTCCGCTTCCGCTTTTGCGCCGTGATCCAGTGCTTCGCGGAAATGCGCGAGTGCCGGCGCGGGTACGATAAATGGCGGTTCGACGGGCCAGCCAAGTTTTTCCTTGGTCTTCTTCGTGTCCTCGGCACCGAGCGGCGAACCGTGCGACTTGTAGCTGTCCTGTTCGGGCGAGCCGTAGCCGATATGCGAACGCACCAGGATCAACGACGGCCGCGTGGTATCGGCGCGCGCCTCATCCAGTGCGGCGCCGATCGCTACCAAGTCGTTGCCGTCGGCGACGGCAATGGTCTGCCAGCCATATGCCTCGAAACGCTTGGCACGATCTTCGGAAAACGTGATGTCGGTGCCGGCCGAGAGCGTCACGTAATTGTCGTCGTACAGGCAGACCAGCTTGCCGAGCTTCAGGTGGCCGGCCAGCGACGCCGCTTCGGATGCGACGCCTTCCATCAGGTCACCGTCGCTGACAAGCGCCCAGGTGTGATGGTCGATCACGTTGTGGCCCTCGCGGTTGTAGCGCGCGGCCAGATGCTCTTCGCCGATCGCCATGCCGACCGCATTGGCCATGCCTTGCCCGAGTGGTCCGGTGGTCACCTCGATGCCGGGGGTGTGGCCGCGTTCGGGATGTCCGGGGGTCTTGCTACCCCATTCGCGGAACTGCTTGATGTCGTCCAGCGTGAGCGCGTAGCCAGTGACGTACAGCAGGCTGTACGGCAGTGCCGAGCCGTGTCCGGCTGACATCACGAAGCGATCGCGATCGGGCCACGACGGGTTGGCGGGATTGTGCTTCAGCTGGCGCGTCCATAACGTGTACGCCATCGGCGCGGCACCGAGTGGCAGGCCGGGATGGCCGCTGTCGGCCTTCTCCACCATGTCCACCGACAGGAAGCGAAGCGTATCGATGCATTGCTGGTCTAGCGATGGCGTAGTCATGGTGGTTTCCCTCGGTGAGGTGCGGCTTCGTTCGACAATTTCCGGAGCATGACGCTGTCTCGGTCAAGCTGCCGTCAAGTTTTCTTTTTGCAGCGGCAAGGCGGTCAAGCTTTACCCGGCATACCCCAATAGCGTGCCGACACCAGCGGTGATCACCATTGCCAGCGCGCCCCAGAACGCAACGCGCAGCGCGCCGACCGCGACGCTGGCACCGCCGACGCGTGCCGCCATGCCGCCGAGCAGCGCGAGAAATACCAGCGAGGTCATGAAGACGAGCGCGATATTCAGCGCCGCCGGGGCCAGCGCAGCCACCAGCAGCGGCAACGCGGCGCCCAGGGCGAAGCTCGACGCCGATGCCATCGCGGCCTGCAGCGGTCGCGCCCGGAGTGCGTCGGTTATGCCCAGCTCGTCGCGGGCATGTGCTTCCAGCGCGTCGTGCGCCATCAGTTGCACGGCGACCTGCTGGGCCAAAACAGGATCGAGCCCGCGGCCAACGTAGATCGCCGCCAGCTCTTTGTGCTCACCCTCGTTGTCGGTATGCAGTTCATGGCGCTCTTTTTGCAGTTCGGCGTCCTCGCTATCTGCTTGCGAGTGCACCGACACGTACTCGCCGGCCGCCATCGACATGGCGCCAGCAACCAGTCCGGCGGCACCGGCCACCAGGATGCCGGCGTGGCTCGCATGCGCCGCCGCCACGCCCAGCACCAGGCTGGCGGTCGAGACAATGCCGTCGTTCGCGCCCAGTACGGCCGCGCGCAACCAGCCGATCCGGCTGGTGCGATGTCGCTCGGGATGGCGTGAACGCATGCCGCACTTCCTTGCAGTGGCTTACCGGCGAACTGCCCGCATGGCGTCCGTACCAGCATGGGTAACGCGGCTGATCATGCGCCGCCGATCGCCGCGTCGACAATTTTCTGCGCTTCGGCCAGCAAGCTTTGCAGGTGCTCCTCGCTCTTGAAGCTTTCCGCGTAGATCTTGTAGATGGCCTCGGTGCCGGATGGCCGCGCCGCGAACCAGCCACTGGCCGTGACCGCCTTGATGCCGCCGATCGCCGCCTGGTTGCCTGGTGCCTTGTCGAGCACCTGTTCGATTTTTTCGCCGGCCAGCAGCTGATCGCTGTGCAATTGATCAGGCGACAACTTGGCCAGTTTCGCCTGTTGCGCCGGTGTAGCGGCGGCTTCGACGCGGTCGGCAAAAGGTTTGCCAAGCTCGTTGGTGAGCTGCGTGTAAAGCTGGCCCGGATCCTTGCCCTGGCGTGCGGTGATCTCCGCTGACAGCAGCGCCGGTACCAGACCGTCCTTGTCCGTCGTCCACACCGAACCGTCGAGCCGCAGCAGCGACGCACCGGCGCTCTCCTCGCAACCGAAGCCGAGCGAGCCGTCGAACAGACCTTGGGAGAACCATTTGAAACCGACCGGCACTTCATACAGCTGGCGACCCAGCCGCTTGACCACGCGATCGATCAGCGCGGTGCTGACCACGGTCTTGCCGACCGCTGCCTTGGCGCTCCATTGCGGTCGATGCTGAAACAGGTAATCGATCAGTACCGACAGGTAATGGTTCGGTTCCATCAGACCACCACTGCGGGTGACGATGCCGTGGCGATCATGGTCCGTGTCGCAGGCGAACGCGACATCGTATTTGTCCTTCAGGCCGATCAGCCGCTGCATCGCATATTTGGACGATGGATCCATGCGGATCTTGCCGTCCCAGTCCACCGTCATGAACGCGAACTGCTGATCGACTTCCTCGCTGACCACGGTGAGGTCGAGCTTGTAGCGCTCGGCGATCGGGGCCCAGTAGTGCACACCGGCGCCGCCCAGCGGATCGACACCCATATGGATGCCGGCACCGCGGATCACATCGAAGTCGATGATGTTGGCGAGATCGGTGACGTAGTGATTGAGGAAATCGTGCTCATGCGTCGTGGCAGCCTTGCGCGCCTGTGCGAAGGGCATGCGCTTGACGTCTTTCAGGCCCGCTTCGAGCAACGCATTCGCGCGGTCCTGTACCCAGCCGGTGATGTCGGTATCGGCCGGACCACCGTTCGGCGGGTTGTACTTGAAGCCGCCGTTGTCGGGCGGGTTGTGCGACGGCGTGATCACGATGCCGTCGGCGAGTCCCTTGGACCCGCGGCCCTTGTTATAGACCAGGATCGCGTGCGACACGGCCGGGGTCGGGGTGAATTCACCGCCGGTGGAGATCATCGTCTGGACGCCGTTCGCGGCCAGCACTTCCAGCGCATTCTCGAACGCCGGCTGCGATAGCGCGTGGGTATCGGCGCCGATGAACAGTGGCCCGTCGATGCCCTTGCTTTGGCGGTATTCGCAGATCGCCTGGCTGATCGCCAGGATGTGCGCTTCGTTGAAGCTGCGGTCGAATGAGCTACCACGATGACCGGAGGTACCGAACGCAACGCGTTGCGCCGGTACCGAAGGATCGGGCTTCAGGTCGACATAGGCGGCCAGCAGTTTCGGGACGTCAACCAGGATCGACTTTGGCGCGGGCTTGCCGGCAAGCGGACTGATTTTCTGACTCATGCGGATGTTCCTGGTTTTTGCCCATCACGCAACTGCCGATAACGACGGATCAAGGTATTGGTCGAACTGTCGTGCGCGAGTTTCGGTTCGTCCTTCGCGGTCAGTTCGGCAATGGTGGTCTTGGCCAGCTGCTTGCCCAGTTCCACACCCCACTGGTCGAACGAGTCGATGCCCCAGATCACGCCCTGCACGAACACGCTGTGCTCGTACAACGCGATCAGCGTGCCCAGCGTATGCGGGGTCAACTTTGGCGCGAGGATGGTGTTGCTGGGTCGGTTGCCCTCGAACGTGCGATGCGGCACCAGTGCTTCGGGCGTGCCTTCGGCGCGCACCTCGGCGGCGGTCTTGCCGAACGCGAGCGCTTCGCCCTGGGCGATCAGGTTCGCCATCAACAGATCGTGCTGGTCGCCACCGTTCTGCGCGGGCAGCGGATTCAGGGTCTGGCCGAAGCCGATGAAATCGCATGGCACGATGCGCGTGCCCTGATGGATCAGCTGGTAGAACGAATGCTGCCCGTTGGTGCCCGGTTCGCCCCAGTAGATCGGTCCGGTGGCGTAGTCGACGTGGGCGCCGTCCAGCGTGACGTGCTTGCCGTTGCTCTCCATCGTCAGCTGCTGCAGGTAGGCCGGGAAGCGCTTCAGGTATTGCTCGTACGGCAGCACCGCCACCGTGGCGGCATCCAGGAAGTTGTTGTTCCAGATCGCCAGCAGACCCATCAGTGCAGGCAGGTTGCGCTCCAGCGGCGTGTGGCGAAAATGCTCGTCCATCGCGTGGAAGCCGGCCAGCATCTCGCGGAACTGATCCGCGCCGATCGCCAGCATGGTCGACAGGCCGATCGATGAATCCATCGAATAGCGCCCACCGACCCAGTCCCAGAAGCCGAACATGTTGGCGGTGTCGATGCCGAATTTCGACACACCCGCGGCGTTGGTGGAAACGGCGACGAAGTGCTTCGCGACGGCCCCGCTCTTCTCCGCATCGGCCTCACCCAGTGCCTTGATGCACCAGCTGCGCGCGGCATGTGCATTGGTCAGCGTTTCCAGCGTGGTGAAGGTCTTGGAGCAGATGATGAACAGCGTTTCCGCGGCGTCCAGGTCACGCGTGGCCTCGGCGAAATCGGTGCCGTCGACATTCGATACGAAGCGGAACGTCATATCGCGCTCGCTGTAATCACGCAGTGCCTCGTACGCCATCACCGGGCCCAGGTCGGAGCCGCCGATGCCGATACTGATGACATTGCGGATGCGCTTGCCGGTGTGGCCAAGCCAGGCACCGCTGCGCACCCGTTCGGAAAACGCCGCCATGCGGTCGAGCACTTCGTGCACGTCCGGCACCACGTCGTGGCCGTCAACCAGGATTTTCTCGCTGGACGGCGCGCGCAAGGCCACATGCAACACGGCGCGGTCTTCGGTGCTGTTGATCTTGTCGCCGCGGAACATCGCCTCGATCCGCTGCGGCAGCTCGCAAGCCTGCGCCAGTTCGCGCAGCAGGCGCAGCGCCTCGGCGTCGACGCGCTGCTTGGAGTAATCCAGATACAAGCCGACCGCCTCGACGGTCAACTGCTCGCCGCGATGGGAGTCGGCAGCGAACAGGTCACGCAGATGTTTCTGGCCGATACCGGCGAAGTGCTGTTGCAGCGCATGCCACTGCGGGCGCGTGGTGAGGCTGGCTTGGGTGGCGTCGGGCGGGCTCATTGCAATGCGGGTCCTTTTGATTTGTCGGCCAGCGAGCGGGTCTTGTCGTCGATCCGCTGCAGCAGCTGTTTCCACGATTTGACGAACGCGTCCGCGCCGTCCTTCTGCAACTTGCTGGCCAGCGCGCCGATATCCACGCCGGCGCTGCTGATCTTCGCCATCGTCGCCTCGGCATCGCCGCCATCGACCGCCATCACGCCTTGCGTCTGGCCATGGTCAGCGAACGCGTTCAGGGTTTTTTCCGGCATGGTGTCGACCGTATCGGGCGCGGCCAATGCGCTGACGTACAGCGTGTCAGGCGCAGACGGGTCCTTGGTGCCGGTACTGGCCCACAGCAGCCGCTGCGGTTGCGCACCGGCGGCGGCGAGTTTCTGCCAGCGTGGTGAGGCCAGCAGTTCGCGGTAGGCGCGATAAGTCTGTTGACCGACCGCAATGCCGAGCCGGTTGTGCAGTTCGGTGGGCAGCTTTTCGTTGCTGGCCACATCCCAGCGGCTGATGAATAGCGACGCGACCGAGCCCACCCGCAGATCAAGGCCGGCGGCGAGACGTCGTTCGATGCCGCGCAGATATGCCTCGGCGGCGGCCAGATAGTGTTCACGGGAGAACAGCAAGGTCACGTTGATCGGGATACCGGCGAAGATCGCTTCCTCGATCGCCGGGATGCCTTCGGGCGTACCTGGAATCTTCACGAACAGGTTGTCGCGCTGGGCCTGTGCATGGATCTGTTTTGCCGCCGCGATCGAGCCGGCGGTGTCGGCGGCCAGAAGCGGCGAGACTTCCATCGAAACCCAGCCGTCAACGCCGTGGGTGCTCTTGAACACCGGCTGGAACAGATCGGCCGCACGGCGCAGATCCTCCAGCGCCAGCTCCATGAACAGTTCTTCGCCGGCAAGGCCGGCCAGCGCCTTGGCGTGGACGCCGGCATCGTAGGCGTCACCGTCGCCGATCGCGGCGTCGAAGATGCTCGGATTCGAGGTCAGCCCAGTGACCGATTCCTCGGCGATGTAACGCGCCAGGGTGCCGTTGTCGAGCAGGGTGCGGGTGATGTTGTCCAGCCACACGCTCTGGCCGAGATCATGCAATTGCCGGGTCGCTTTCATGCTTGCTCCATCTCTTTGTTCAATACGGTTTGGTTCAGTACGCCGACATGCTGATGACGGGTGCTGTGGGCTGGAAATCGGCAAGCTTACGCTCGCGCAGTTCGGCGATGCACGCGATGCTGATGTCCGGTTCGGGGTTGCTGGGATGATCGACTGCCGCTGCCGCGTAATGGCCCTGACGCACGAATACCGTGGTCAGCTGGTTGCCGAGTAGCTGCTTCATGTCACTGAGAATCTGTGGCTTGTCGTCGACCATCACGTAATGCGCTGCCGGATAGCGTTGTTGCATCGCCTCCAGCCGCTTTTGCTTGTGGGTGTAGATCAATACTTCGCCACGCAGTGCATCCCACAGGCCGGCGTGCTGGATCTTGCGCGGCTGGAATACGACGTCGCCATCGGACAGGATCACCGGTTGGCCCAGCGTGTGCAGATGCGCAATCGTTTCCAGCGCATGCGGGTACAGCCGTTCGGCAAACGGATACTCCAGCAGCCACGCGGACATCTGCAGCAGCGCCGGTTCGTTGTCCAGGCCATCGCGAAAGCGCTGCAGCGCCCCCAGATAATCGGCGTAGCTCAACTCGTCGCGCAACTGCGCGTAGATCGCCCAGTAGCGTTCGCGCTCAGTGGTGCCGAATGACTGCTGCAGCCGCTCGCCGAGGTCGGCCGCGAAGCGGTCGTTGTCGAGCAGGGTGTTGTCGACATCGAGCAGGAAAACGATCGGCACGGTCTCGGGCGGTCCGGCATTCAACATGGTTCATTCACCTCAGCTTGAGGATCGTGCCAGCCTTCGGCGCCGCTGACGACTTTCGCCGCTTCGGCTGGTCCCCAACTGCCCGGTTCATAGATGCTCACCGGGCTTTCATGACGCAGCACCTGGTCGACCACTGCCCACGCGGCCTCGACGCATTCATCACTGGTGAACAGCCCGTTGTCACCCCGGATCGCGTCGCCGAGCAGCCGCTCGTACGGCGGTTTTTCCGACTGCCGGTGATGCCGGGCCACCAGCTCCACCGGTTCGCCCTGCATCGCTTCGCCGGGCTGCTTGACCCGCATGCCTTCGGCAATGATCACCTCGGGACTGAGCCGGAAACGGAAGTAGTTCGACTTCGTAGGCGTGATCTCGTCGAAAACCGACAATGGCGGCATCTTCATGTCCACCATCACCTCGGTGGTGGTGATCGGCAGGTTTTTGCCGGCGCGGATGTAGAACGGCACGCCGGCCCAGCGCCAGGTATCGATGTGCAGGCGCAGCGCCACGAACGTCTCGACATTGGAATCGGGCGCCACGCCATCGATCTGGCGATAGCCCTTGAACTGGCCGCGGACGACTTCCTTTGGATCGAGCGGGCGCATGGCGCGGAACAGCCGCAGCTTTTCCGCATTCAGCGCAGCCGGGTCGTTGCCTATCGGTGCGTCCATCGCCAGCAGCGAGGTCACTTGCAGCAAGTGGTTCTGCAGCACATCCCGGATCGCCCCGACGCCTTCGTAAAATCCACCGCGACCTTCCACGCCGAAATTTTCGGCCATGGTGATCTGCACGCTTTCGACATAGCGGTTGTTCCACACCGGTTCGAGCACGGTGTTGGCGAAGCGGAAGTACAGCAGGTTCTGCACCGGCTCCTTGCCCAGGTAGTGGTCGATGCGGAAGATTGCCGCCTCGGGAAATACCTCGTGCAGCGTGTGGTTGAGCTGCTGCGCCGAAGCGAGGTCACGGCCGAAGGGTTTTTCCACCACGATGCGTGCGTTGTCGGCGCAGCCAGATTGCTTCAGGTTCTTGACCACCACACCAAACAGGATCGGAGGAATGGCGAGGTAATGCAGCGGCGCCTTGGCGTTGCCGAGCGCCTTCTTCAACTGCTCGAACGTGGCCAAATCGTTATAGTCGCCATCGACGTACTGCATGTGCGCCGAGAGCTTTGCAAACGCGGCCTCGTCGATGCTGCCGCCTTCGCTGTCGTGCTTGTTCTTGGCCGCTTGCACCAGGCTGTCATGGGCGCGCTGGCGCAACTGCTCCAGCGTCCAGCCGGAATGCGCGACGCAGATGATCGGTAGATCCAGCCCATCGCGCAGCATCATCGCCTGCAGCGCGGGGAAGATCTGCTTGTAGGCCAGGTCGCCTGTAGCGCCGAAAAAGACCAAGGCATCCGAGCGGGGTGTCGGCATAGCAATTGCTCCATATAGCTGTCGAGGCACCTTGAGTCAGGTGGCATAAGAGGTCTGACATTCAGGACACGCGGTGGTTACACCCGCGTGTCCAACCTTGGATTGGTTTGTGAGCTTGCACGTAACGAAGTTAAGTCGATGCATAAGTTTGCACGCGCGAGGCCTGACGCGATAGCTGTTGAAGTTGCGTCAGTGCGCCCTTGGATGGTTGAGGTCGACGATGTGTTCCTGCCCGTCGTCGACCAGGGTGATGTAGCCATCCGCTTGCACCGCGCCGTCCAGCCATACGGTGCCGACGGTGCCGACCGGGCTCTGGCGCAGCTCGATCCGATACCAGGTATCGCGATGGCGATAGCTGAGCGAGAAACCCTCCCAGTCGGGCGGCAGCACCGGGACGAAATGCAACCGCCCCGCATCCAGTCGCAGACCGAGCAATGATTCGACGATCAGCCGGTACATCCAGCCAGCCGAGCCGGTGTACCAGCTCCAGCCACCGCGGCCCACATGCGGCTCGACGGCATAGACATCGGCGCTCACCACGTAGGGCTCGACTTTGTAAACCTCCATCTGCGTCGCATCCGTACCGTGGTTGACCGGATTGATCATGCGCAGCAGTTCCCATGCTCGCGCGCTATCGCCGAGTTCGGCGAATGCCATCGTGGCCCAGATGGCGGCGTGCGTGTACTGGCCGCCGTTTTCGCGCACCCCGGGCACATAACCCTTGATGTAGCCCGGATCGAGCGGGGAGCGGTCGAACGGTGGGTCGAGCAGCTGTACCAGCCCGGCATCGCGACGCACCAGGTACTGATCGAGCGAGTCCATGGCCTGCTGGCGACGCGCAGGCGGAGCCATCCCGGACAGTACCGACCAGCTCTGCGCGATCGAGTCGATGCGGCACTCGTCGTTGCCGGACGAACCCAGCGGCGTGCCGTCGTCGAAGTACGCGCGGCGGTACCAGGCGCCGTCCCAGCCGTGCTGTTCCAGGGCGGCGCGCAGCTTAGTGACCTCTTCTTCGCAGCGTTGCGCAAACGCGTGGTCCTGATGCAGCCGGGCCACTTCGGCGAAGCGGGTGAGTACCTCGCAGGAGAAGAAGCCGAGCCAGATGCTTTCGCCACGGCCGGCTTCACCGACCCGGTTCATGCCGTCGTTCCAGTCACCGCTGCCAATCAGTGGCAGGCCATGCACGCCGCGTGGCAGGCTGTGTTCAATCGCCCGTACGCAGTGCTGGTACAGCGTTTCACGCAGCCCTGAATGCTGCGGCAGGTCGTAGTACGACTCTTCGCCCGGGTGCAGCGGCCTGCCCTCGATATAACGGGCCGATTCGCCCAGCACCTGGATATCGGCCGTGGCGAGCACATAGCGGCTGGTGGCCAGCGGCAGCCACAGATAATCGTCGGAACACTGGGTGCGCACGCCGCGATCCAGTGGCGGGTGCCACCAATGCTGCACGTCGCCCTCGGGGAACTGGTGTTCCGCGCAGAGCAACAGCTGGCGGCGGGCCAGCTCGGGCGCCGCATGCAGCATCGCCATCGAATCCTGTAGCTGATCGCGGAAGCCGAAAGCGCCACCGGACTGGTAGTAGCCGCTGCGCGCCCACATCCGGCAGGCAATGGTCTGGTACAGCAGCCAGCCATTGGCCAGCACATCGAGTGCCGGTTCCGGGGTCTTGACCTGCACCGCGCCCAACGTGCGATTCCAGTGCGCGCGCACTTTTTGCAATGCATCCGCGGCCGCGCCGCTATTGCGGAAGCGCTGCACCAGCGAACTGGCGTCGGCGGCATCGCGGCCTACGCCCAGCCGGAAGATCACCTCACGCTGTTCGCCGTCGTCCAGTGCCACCTTCATCTGCACGGCCGCGCAGGGGTCCTGCCCCGCACCGAGTCGGCCGGACAACTGCGCCCGGCTCAGCGCTGCCGGCGCGCGGGTGCTGCCGTTGCGACCGAGGAATTCGCTGCGATCGCCGCCGATACCGCGATTGGGGTCGTCGACGTCGAAAAATGCCACCCGATTCGGAAACTCGGTGTTGTAGGCATTGCGGGCAAACAGTGCACCGCTGGCCGGATCCGACTCCGTCACGATGTGCATCGCGGTCTTCTCGCGCAGGTCACCGAGCACCCACTCGACATAACCGGTGATGCTGAGTCGACGCGCCTGGCCCGAATCGTTGCGCAGTTTCAGCACCGAGAATTTCACCGAGGCATCCAGCGCCACATACACCCACAGTTCGCTATGGATGCCGTCCTCGGTGTGCTCGAACACGCTATAGCCAAAACCGTGGCGGGTCACATAATTTCCGCTGCCACGGCTGGGCAACGCGGTCGGCGACCAAACCTGCCCGGATTCCTCGTCGCGCAGATACAGCGCTTCGCCACCGCCGTCGCCTACCGGATCGTTGTGCCATGGCGACAGCCGGAATTCGTGCGCGTTTTCAGCCCAGGTATAGGCGGCGCCGCTTTCGGAGATCACCGTGCCGAAGTTTGGATTGGCCAGCACGTTTGCCCATGGCGCCGGCGTCGTTTGGCCAGCCGCCAGGGTGATCACGTACTCGTCGCCACTCGCGTTGAAGCCACCGTGCGGATTACTCAGTTGCAGCGCGGTCGTCTGCGGTTCGGCAGGCGCGGCCAGTGCGGGCACGGCGGCAGGCGGTGCGATGCGCTTGGGCTTGCTTGGCTCGAAACGGGCCGCATGGGTTTCCACCCGGCGCCGGCTGACCTGCTCGGCCAGGCTGCCGCGGTTATCGATCAGGATGATCCGTGCGCTCGCCTGCACCACCATCCGATCCTCGCTGGAGAGCTGCTGGGCAGGACGCACGAAGATGCCGCCGGGGCGATCGAGCAGGCTCGCTTCGCTGCCGGAAGCGATCAGCCCCATGATCTGATCCTGAAGTTCCTGCCGGTAGCCAGCGCGATCCTCGTTCCAGATCACCAGATCCACCGCTAATCCTTTCAGGCGCCAGTACGCATGCGCTTGTACCAGCTGGCGTACCAGCTCGACCCGCGAGCGGTCGGCAATCTGCAGCAGCACGATCGGCAGGTCGCCGGAAATCGCCTGCCCCCACAGTCCGGACTGGCCGCGACGATTGTTCAGCAAGATGCCGGATTCGGCGCGCAAGTTCGCGTTCGGATAGATGATCGAGGTGGCCATGTGCTCGTACAGCTGCGCATCGGCCAGCGTGGCGTTGAGCTGGCGCAGCAAGACCTGGCTATGCGTCCAGGCCAGGTCGAACACACGATCGGCCAGATGGCGGTCGCGGTATTTGCCGATCAGCTGCAGGCAGGCGTCGCGGCTGTCGGCCATGCCGGTAACCAGGTCGATCGTGGCCGACTGCTCCGGCTCCAGCGTAATGCGACAGCGGATCGCCACGATCGGATCGAGCACCGAGCCTTCGCTGTTGGAAAGTCGCGTCTGCTCGCGGTCCAGCACCTGTGGCTCGGCCACGCTGCGTCCGCGGCCGATGAAACGGGCGCGATCGGTCTCGTAGGAAATCTCGTCGATATCGGCGTCGTGCACGGCCAGCAGATGGCACATCCACGGCACCGCTTCGTCATGTGCACGCGGTCGCCGGGTGCACACGATCGCCTGCAGCTGCGGCACCAGTTCGGTCTGCACGAACAGCTTGCTGAAGGCCGGATGCAACGCGTCGGCCACCGGCGGTGACAGCACCACCTCGGCATAGCTGGTCAGCTCGATCGTGCGGCGGGTACGACCGCGATTGGTGATGCGTGTGCGGCGCAGCTCGATGTCATCCTCTGGCGACACCACGATCTCGGTATGCGCATCGAAGTCGCGCTCACGCACGCGGAACTCGGCGCGGGCGTCGGAGAAGATCGCCTCGTACAGCTCGGTCTTCTTCAGCGTCGGCTGGTACGCCGTGGCCCAATACTCGCCACTGTCCACGTCGCGCAGATAGCTGAACATGCCCCAGTTATCGCGCGTAATGTCTTCGCGCCAGCGCGTCACGGCCAGGTCGCGGGAACGGCTGTAGCCGCCGCCAGCGCTGGTGACCATGACGTGGTAGCGGCCATTGGACAGCAGCTGCACGGCTGGTCGCGGTCGATCCGGATCGGTGAACACGCGCAGTCGGGCTTCGGCAGCGCGCGGCTGGCCGTCAAATTCGGGAAAGCCGGTGGCGTGCAGATATTCAGCCGCGGTCTTCGGCACGCGTTCCTGCAATAGCAGGCTGGTGGCCTGGAATTGCGGATCGGACTCGAAGCGCCGCTGCATCGGCCGACCCAGCAACGCGTAATCGAGCGCCAGCAGGCTCATGCCCTGGTGATGCGCCATGAACGAACGCACCAGCGCCGAGGTCTGCCCCAGCGGCAGTCGCGCCGGTGTGTAGTCGATCGCTTCGTAGAGACCGAAGCGCCCCCGCGCCCCCGCCTCGGCCAGCCGTTGCAGGTTCTTGGTAGCCGCCGCTGGCGCCACCATCAATGCCATCGTGGACGCGTAAGGGGCGATGACCACGTCGTCGCCGAGCCCGAGCTTGAGGCCCAGGCCGGGTACGCCGAAGGCTCGGTATTGGTAGGTGAAGTGAGTATCGACCGTGTTGTAGCCGGACTCGGAAACACCCCACGGCAGATTCAGCTGCGCACCGTATTCGATCTGCCGCGCAACTGCGGCGCGACATGTCTGGTCCAGCAGGGTGCCTTCGTAGCTGGGCATCACCAGCATCGGCATCAGGTACTCGAACATCGAGCCAGTCCACGACAACAGTACCGGCTCGCCGCCGCTGGTGGTTAGCAGGCGGCCCAGCGAAAACCAGTTGTCCTGGGGCAACTGGCCTTGGGCGATGGCCACGAAGCTGGCCAGCCGCGCCTCCGACGCGAGCAGGTCGTAATAGCTCGCATCGAGCCGGCGCTCGTCGACGTTGTAACCGATCGCCAACAGGTCGCGCGCACCGTCGTACAGGAAGCGGTAGTCCATCAGGGCCAGCGCGCCGGCCTGATGCGCCAGCTGCTCCAGCATGGCGATACGCTCACGCGCATGTTCGCGCAATGCATCTGCACCGGCTTCGGAGGGCCAACACAGCGGTTCGATCCGCGCGAGCTGGCGTAGCGTGGGGATGCCGCTGAAGCCGGCGTCGTCATCGGGCGGTGCGTCGAGGTTGAATGCCACGGCCTCATCGCACAGATCACTGCACTGACCGAGCAACGCGTCCAGCCAGAATTCGGCGTCGCTGCCAGGCTCGACGGCGACGGTCTGGGCCAGTGCGTGGGCGTGATCCAGTTGGCGTTGCAGCAACGCAACGGCCGCGCTGGTGTTGACAGGAGGTGTGGCCAGGGCGGCCTCAAGTTCGCGCCGCAGTGGATTCAGCACGCTGGCAGCGGTACCGTCGAGTGCGTCATGCAACACACCGAGCGTGTCGAGCAGGCCTTGCAGCAGGCGCGGTCGAAACACCGGCTCGTCAATCAACCCAAGCAGGCCCGGCCCCAGGGTCAGCAGGTGGCCGGCGAGGTTTCCGCTATCCACCGCCGAGATGTACAGCGGCGCGAGTGGCTGCAGCGTCAGCGTGTCATACCAGTTGTAGAAGTGCCCGCGATGGCGTGGCAGCGTGTTCATCGTGGCCAGCGTCTGGCGGGTGCGTTCGAGCAGGCGCCCGGTGCTCAGGTAACCGAAGTCGTAGGCCGCCAGATTGGCCAGCAGCGCCAGCCCGATATTTGTGGGCGAGGTTCGATGCGCAATGACGGGCGTCGGGTGCTCCTGCAAATTGTCCGGCGGCAACCAGTGGTCTTCGGGGCCGACATGGACGTCGAAAAACGCCCAGGTCTTGCGCGCGAGCTCGCGCAGGAATCGCAATTGCGTCGACGTCGGCGCAAACGCAGTGGGCACGCGTGGCTTGCTTATCCACCAGGCGGTCCATGGCGAGACCAGCCACAACAACAGCAACGGCGCGGCCACCGTCAGCACCATGGGACGCAGCGCCATCAGTGCCGCAGTCACCAGCAGCGCGAGCAAGGGGCCGATCCACATCAGGCGCCAAAGCGCGCCCTGCGTGTTGCTGGTGCGTCGTTCGACATCGCTGGAGGTTTGCCATTGCAGCAGTAGTCGACGGCTGACCGCCATGCGCCACAGCGTGCGCACGATCGCATCTAGGCTATACAACACTTCGTGCGGCAACCACGCCAGCGCCAGCGCGATGCGCGCAAGATGCTGGCCAGCGGTGCGCAGGGTAGCGCGCAGGTGTTGATCCAGTTGTACTTCGCTTGGCTTTTGCACCAATTCCAGCAGCACCGACAGTATCGGCGGAATCAGCACCATCGCCAGCACCGCGAGCGTCCACGAGAGCACCGACGACAGGATCAGCCAGCCGGTGATCAACAGCAGCAACAGCGATGTCGGTACCAGGCTGCGGCGCAGGTTGTCGAGAATCTTCCAGCGCGACAGCGCGGTGAGCGCGTTCTTGCGCCAGCCGTTGTGCGCCGTCGGCGCCCACGGCAGCAGCCACGGCAGCAGCTGCCAGTCACCGCGAATCCAGCGATGGCGACGCTTCACATCGGCGTTGTAACGTGCCGGGTATTCCTCGTACAGCTGCACATCGCTGAGCAGGCCCGAGCGGGCATGACAACCCTCGACCAGATCGTGGCTGAGGATGCTGTTTTCAGGGAAGCGGCCATCCAGGGTGAGCTCGAACGCATCGATATCGTAGATACCCTTGCCGATGAACGAGCCTTCGTGGAATACGTCCTGATAGACGTCCGACACCATCCGGGTATACGGATCGATGCCCGCGTCGCTGCCATAAAGTTGCGCATAACGGGAGCGCGCCGTGCTGGGCAGGCTGATGCCCACGCGCGGCTGCAAAATCGCGTAACCGGCCACCACGCGCCGTTGTTCCGGGTCGTAAACCGCGTGGTTGAGCGGATGATCGATGGTGCCGACGAACTCGTGCGCCGAGTCGCGCGGCAGCTGGGTATCGGTGTCCAGGGTGATGACGTAGCGCACCGGCGGCAGCGTCGCGAAGTCGCCCACCAGCAGCATGAAGCGATCGCGCCCATTGCCACGCAGCAGCGCATTGAGATCGGCCAGCTTGCCACGCTTGCGCTCATGGCCCATCCAGCATTGTTCGGTGACATTCCAGCGCCGTGGTCGGTGCAACAAAAAGAAGCGGTCGACATCGGCGTGCGCGTATTTTTCGTTGAGGGCCTCGATGCGTCGCCGCGCCAGCCGCAGCAAGGCGTCGTCGCCCGGCAGCACTTCGCTGGGTGCGTCGACGAAATCGGTGAGCAGGGCGAAGTGCAGGTTCTCGTCGCGGTTGCCGAGAAAACGCACCTCCAGCGATTCCACCAGATCCTCGATGTCCTGGGCGCTGGCGAACAGGCTGGGAATGGCCACCAGCGTACGTGCGCTGGCTGGAATGCCGTTCGAATAGTCCATCCGCGGCAGCCGCTGTGGCGCCAGCGTTATCGTCGCCAGCCAGTTGAGCAGGCTCAATGCGAGCTGACTGGCGAGAATCGCCGAGGGAATGGCGATCCCCAGCACTGCCCAGCCCGGCAATCGATCGTACAGCGCGGTCAGCACCAGCGGCCGCGCGAACGCAAACGTGAGTAGTGCCAGCAAGCCCAGATAGATCGGCAGCGGCGCCTTGTCGAACCAGCGCCGCAGCGTTTCAGCCAGAATCGGTCGCACGCCGAGGTGCTGCTCCAGCGCGGACTTGCCCTGGTCGATCAGATAGAAGCCGACATGCCGATGCAGCGACGGCCCGACCTCGGCCACCGGGGCGGCTTCGCTCAGCTCGACCGCGGCATCGGCGACTTGTTGTTCCGTCAGCCGATGACTGCGCGCAAGCGCCTCAACCACGTGGCGATAGCGATCGCGGGTGGCGAAATCCATCGCTGCGTAGACGTCGGCCGGGTCCTCGCGCAAGCGCTGTTCGACCATGCTGGTGTGCTCGACGAAGTCGCGCCAGTCGATCGATGAAAGCGCACGCAGGCTGCCAATGCTGTTGCCGATGGAAACCTGGTTGGCCGCCTGCTGCTGTGCTTCCAGTTGCACCAGATGTTCGATGCTCTGGCCGGACTCGGACAGTCGTTGCTCGATCCAGCTCAACGGCAACGCCAGTGCCGGACTCTGCCCCTGCAGTCGACGCGCCATTTCGGCAACGAACGGACCGGTCATCGGCGGCTTCGAGCGCGCCATGTCGGCGACCACCAGCACTACGCTCTTCGGGTCGTGCTCGGCGGTCGCGATCATGCGGTCAGCCCAGCGCACCGCCTTGCCGCGATAACGCCAGTCCGCCATCACGCGCGCGGCGACCCGGCGCAAGTTCTCGAGCAACGCCAGCCGCAGCATGATCGGGATCGCCCACAGCTCGCCCAGCTTGAGCGGCGTCACGGTTTGATAGGCGCTGACGAATCGGCGCAGGCTATGGGTGTCGACGCGTCCGTCGCCGTGCGAAATGATTTCCAGCGCGATGTCGTATACGCGCGGCAGCCCAGCCGACGGACCGTGCTCGAGCCGCGGCAACGCGCGGCTGTAGCCCTTTGGCAGATGCCGCCGTGCGATGCGGACCTGCTCCTCGATCAGGTAGAAATTATCGAGCAGCCATTCGCCGGCCGGTGTGATGCGTCGACGGTGCCGGGTGGCCGCGGTGAGCCGTTCGCAGGCATGGATCAGCACCTCCTCGTTGTCGTCCAGCCGGGCCAGCAACAGGTTTGCGCTTAAGTGCGGGCTCAATCGGTGCTGACCGGCCAGGGTCTGGCCATGCCGCTCCATCTGGTCGGCGCTGAACAGCTCCGAGCGCAAGGCCGGCTCTTGTTCGGGTTTCGTGCGCGCAGCGGTCCGCCGGCGGCGAAATGCGCGCAGACGCTTCAGCTTGAGCTGGTTGAATATGTTGCCGATGTTCAAATCCAGCTTCCTTCGGCCAGCTTTCTTCGGGTGTGTTCAAGGTGATCCGACCGCAGCACGTCCGTACCTGCAATCGTCCGAATGACGTCGATGCCGATTGAGCCGGGCACGCCAGGATCGAACCCCAACCTTACGCGACACCGTGTGAAGACGATGCACGCTACGATGTAGGCGATCGCCAACTCATAGTGGAGTCCGTTTGTGCCATCCCTGCTGATTCGTGCGGCCACACCTGCCGACATTCCGTCATTGCTAGCCTGGAACACGGCGATGGCCTGGGAAACCGAACACAAGCGGCTCGATCCGACGCTGCTGGAGCGCGGCATCGCCGGCGTATTCGAGCAGCCGCGGAGGGGTTTTTACCTGATCGCCGAACGCGACAGCGAGGCGGTTGGCAGCTTGCTGGTGACGTATGAATGGAGCGACTGGCGTTGCGGTGATTTCTGGTGGATCCAGAGCGTGTACGTCGCGCCCGATGCACGTCGCGGCGGGGTATTCCGCGCGTTGTATGCGCAAGTCGAGCGACAAGCTGGCGCCGCCAGCGCGGTGGGCCTGCGCCTGTATGTGGAAACCGAGAACCAGCGCGCTCAGGCAACCTATGCCGATCTCGGCATGCAGCAGTGCCACTACTTGATGTACGAAAGCGCTTTGGCGAAAGCCAACGAGCATGCCGACTGAAACGCTTCAGCCGGCCGTGGTGGTTATTTGCTCAAGTCCCTTGACCGGCATCGGCGCGCCGTAGGAGAAACCTTGCAATAGCGAGCAGCCGCCCGGCGCAGGAAATCGCGCTCTCAGGGGTCTGCGCGCCGTTGAAATATCCTCGCCCTTATTGTCGGTATGCGCGGGATTATCCGGCAGTTCACGAACGCGTTCGGACGGTTGTCGTCCGCCACGTCGAGGCTAGTGCCAGATAGACCCGTCAACTACGAGTTTTGCCGAAGCCCCGGTGGCGTAACGCCTGGATGCGCATCGATCGCCGCAATCATTGGCCCGTCTTGGCGATGGCGCGGACGGTAGTGCCGGGCCGAGCGCGACAGGCCCAACGTACGATCCGCACGCCGGGCGCTCAGGCCATGCCGGGTTTGCATCGCCAGACTCAACGTAAGCCGCTGGGCCTGGCTCAGTCTTTTCGCGAGAGCACCTCCTTCAGGGCGTGATGCTCATGAGTCAGGTCAGCGTACATGCGTTTCAGCCGCGCCAGTTCGCTCTCGATATTCCTCAGGTGGCGAAGTTGCGCTACCTCCATGCCCCCATACCTGGGCTTCCAGAGGTAGTACGTCGGCTCGCTGATCCCATGCCTACGGCAGGTCTCACCGACCTTCGCCCCAGCCTCGACCTCCTTGAGGATTCGGACTATGTGTTCTTCGCTGAACTTCGACTTCTTCATACAGACCTGCTTTGGGGAAACTCTACTTCTGATCGGCTCGAATTAACGAGGTAGCTTCAGCAAATAGTCAATACCGTCCTATCTATTCTTTACTGAACTTCGACTTCTTCATGGAGACCTGCTTTTGCGGAAACTCTATTTCCGACTGTCTCGAATTAGCGAAGGCGCGCAGGAAATGATGAATGCCGGACTATGTGCCGTTACTGAACTTCAACTTATGCATGCATGCATGTTTTGGTGAAGCTCTATTTTTGATCGGCTCGAATTAACGAAGAGGCTTCAGTAAATAATCAACAAAGACAATCAGATCTTCGCTTGATTTCGAGTTATTAACGCATGACTCGCTTGTAGAAGACTCTAATTCCGATTGGCTCGAATTAACGATGGAGCTTCAAGTGGCGTAATAAATAATTGCGCTTTTGAGAGAATTCTCATTCAGAAACCTCATGCCCTTCGAGATTATGCACGCCTCGCGCAGAGCCAGTTTGCGCGATGCGACGGTGCCTACGCTGGGTAATGAATGAAGCGGCTTCGGCCTTCATGGATTTGAGGCAAAAGCGAATTGCATTCCGTTATTGATCCAGTTAGGTCTCGTTGGTGCATGACTCAACTTACCTATTAATTCAGTCAAGGATTACCAAAATGAAGAAGACCCTCCTCTCGGCAGCCCTGGTCGCAGTCATGGGCGTGGTGGCATTCGCCCCACAGAATGCCAAAGCCTCTGACGGCGTCATCACGTTCAACGGCAAGATCACCGCCCAGACCTGCACAATCTCGGGTAACGGTGGCGGCTCAAGCTTCACGGTCACGCTGCCGACCGTTTCGACCTCGTCGCTGACAGCAGCTGCTCAGGTCGCCGGCGCCACGCCGTTCAACATCGCGCTGACCGCTTGCTCGCCGAACTCCGGCAACGTTTCGACCTATTTCGAAGCGGGCAGCACGGTTGATGCGGCGACCGGCAACCTGTTCAACGCCACGGGCTCGGCAACCAACACCGAAGTCAACTTGCTCAACAGCGACAGCAGCGTGATTGCCCTCGGTCAGGCGCAGGCAAGCCAGAACTCGAAAGTTGTGGCTATCGCTTCCGGCGCTGCAACGCTGAACTACATCGCTCAGTACGTTGCCGTGGGCGGTGCCTCGGGCGCCGGCTCGGTGGCCACCACGGTCACCTACTCGATGTCTTACCAGTAAGCGGTAGACGTACTGAGTTGCCATGCCGCCTCCCGCGACGGGCGGCGGCATGGTTCTGATTGGAAGTAACGAGCGGCCCCGACAGGATAAAGAAGCGATGGGTAATCGAATGAAATCACTGGTGCCGCTATTGGCGTTGGCGCTGTGGATGGGTGCGGGCTGCGCTCAGGCGAGCATCGTGATTACCGGCACGCGGGTGATCTATCCCGAAGCGGAACGCGAGGTCACAGTCAGGCTCGATAACGTGGGCAATACTCCAGAGCTGGTGCAAACCTGGCTTGACGAAGGCAATCCGAAAACTCTGCCCAGTGAGTCAAAGGCGCCGTTCACGATCGTGCCCCCGCTATTTCGGCTTGATCCGAAGAAGGGTCAAAGTCTGCGCTTGATCTATACGCATGACCCGTTGCCGCAGGACAAGGAATCGGTGTTCTGGCTCAACGTGCTCGAAGTGCCGCCGCGCGATACGTCGACTTCGGCGAATGACAACCCCAACAAATTGCAATTGGCGTTCCGTACCCGGATCAAGGTGTTCTTTCGCCCCACGGGTCTGACCGGCCGCGCAGACGACGGTGCCGCCCAGGTGAGCTGGCGCTTCGTAAGCAAGGGTGACGGTGGCTACGTTCTCGAGGCGTCCAACCCAACGCCCTACAACGTCACATTCAGTCACCTCGCCACCACGGTGGGAGGTACCCGCTGGACCAACGAGAAAGGCGGCATGGTGGGTCCCGGAGGCAAAGAAGATTTCGACATGGGCAACGTGCGAACCATACCGCCCGAGCCAGTCATTGTTGAATACACCTTCATCAACGACTTTGGCGTCGGAGTGAAGGGCGCGTTCGATCCTCAGGAAAAGAAATAGTGCTGCGATGTTCTGCGCGGAGCTTTGCTCCGGGGTTCCCTTACGTCGATATCTGCTGCGCTGAGAAGACTGTGTTCGGCGCCGCAGGCCTCAAAGACTTAAATAAAAAGGCTTTTCTACATGGACACACGGAAGTCGCAAAGACTGCCCGGAAGGCGCTTGCCGCTCAAACGGAGCTATCTGCTTATTGCTGCCGCGCTGGCCGCCTATCTGCCGGTTTCTTCGTTTGCCGCCGCTAACCCTGGCGCAGCGGATGCCGCCGCCGCGAATCCTGGCGCAGCAGACGCCGGCCCGGTCGAGTTAGTGCAGTTCGACGACACGGTGCTGATGAAGTCACCGGGCGAGCACATCAACGTGGCGCGCTTCGATCATGGCAGCCCGGTGGCGCCGGGCACGTACGCCGTGGATCTGTATGTCAATGGCGATTGGGTTGCCCACACCAATGTGCGCTTCGCCGCGGTGCCGGGCAGTGATAGCGCGACCGCGTGTTATGACCGTTCGCTGGTGGGCCGCATCGGCCTGGACGAAAGCGCGCTGTCGGATGCCGGCAAAGCTGAAATGGCCAAGGCACGCGCCGGTGGCTGTGCCACGTTCGCGCAGCTGGCGCAGGGTGCGCGCCAGAACTTCGACATGTCGGATTTCCGCCTCGATCTGAGCATTCCCCAGATTGCATTGAACCGCAATCCGCGTGGCTACGTTAATCCGGAGCTGTGGGACCAGGGCGTGACTGCGGCCACGCTTGGCTACAACGCAAGCAGCTACCAGACCACCAATAACGGCAGAAGCACCAACCAGGGTTACATTGGCCTGAATGCCGGTTTCAACATCGACGGGTGGCAATTCCGCAACAACAGCGCATACACCTGGCAGTCCGGCCAGTCGCACACGTTCCAGAACATCGCCACCTACGTTCAGCGCGATCTGCCGTCGATACGCAGCGTGATGACGATCGGTGACTCGTACACCGACGGCGCCGTGTTCAACAGCATTGGCATCCGTGGCGTGCAGGTGGCGACCGATGACCGCATGCTGCCCGATTCGCTACGCGGTTATGCGCCGGTCATTCGCGGCGTGGCGATGACCAACGCGCACGTTACGGTGACCCAGAACGGCAACACCATCTACGAAACCAACGTGGCGCCGGGCGCATTCGCGATCAACGACCTGTATGCCACTGGTTACGGCGGCAGCCTGACGGTCATCGTCACCGAAGCCGACGGCAGCAAGCACAGTTTCGTGGTGCCGTATGCGTCGGTGGTGCAGTTGTTGCGCCCGGGCATCTGGCGCGTCAACCTGGTGGCCGGTCAGGTACGCGATGCCATGGTCGACCAGCACAACGACATTGTGCAGGCGACCGTGCAGCACGGCATAAACAACGTCGTGACCGGCTATTTCGGCATTATCGCGGCGCAGAACTACGCCGCCGAATTGCTTGGCGCGGCGTTCAATACGCCCATCGGCGCGGTCTCGATGGATCTGACGCAGGCCAATGCGCAGATCCCCGGCGAGCGCTATGTCGACGGACAGAGCTTCCGGATCAGCTACAGCAAGGAGCTGGCGGATACCAACAGCAGCATCTCGGTTGCCGCTTACCAATATTCCTCGCGCGGCTTCTGGTCGCTCACCGATACGTTGCTCGCACGGCAGGAGGGCGGCTACAAGACCACCGCCGACTTCCTGGCTTCCGGGCAGGGTGAGTTTGTTCCGACCCTGCTCGATCGCCAACGCAACCAGCTACAGGTCACGTTCAACCAAGGCCTGGGCGACACCGGCGGCAACATCTACCTGGTCGGTTCGGCGCTCAACTACTGGAACCGTAGCGGCGTCACCGGACAGGCCCAGCTTGGCTACAACAACACCCTGCACCTGGGCGGCCTCAACCTGACCTACAGCCTGTCGGCGTCGCGCCAACGCGAAGCGGACACCGGGCAAATGACAAACCAGGTGTTTGCCAGTGTCTCGATGCCGTTGGGCAGAAGCGCGCATGCGCCGATGCTGTCGTTCAATGCATCGCACATGGATGGCTCTGGCACGATGGAGCAAGCCGCCCTCACCGGCTCGGCGGGCGTGGACAACCAGTTCACCTACGGCGTCAATGCCGGGCATAGTCCGGACAACTCGTCCGGTGGTGTCAACGGGCAGTACCGTAGCCCGTATGCGACCTTGTCCGCCAGCGCGAGCAGCGGCACCGGGTATTCGCAGGAGTCAGCGGGCCTGTCGGGCGCGATCATTGCGCACCCGGGCGGTATTACGTTGGCCAACGCCCTGGGCGATACGATCGGTATCGTCGAAGCGAAGGACGCCACCGGCGCACGTATCGAAAACTGGCCGGGTGTGCGTATCGATGATCGCGGTTACGCGGTCATCCCGTACCTCACCCCGTACCGCATCAACAACGTCGCACTGGACCCCAAGGGCATCCCGCTCGATGTCGAAATGGATTCGACCGGCCAGCAGATCGCGCCGTATGCCGGCTCGGTGGTAATGATGCGATTCGGCACGGTCAGCGGCCGCGCCGCGATCTTCTCGCTGCACCGCATGGATGGTACGGCACTGCCGTTCGGCGCCGATGTGCTGGACGAAAAAGGCAACGCCGTCAGCGCCATCGGACAGGGCGGCCGCGTCTATCTGCGTGGCCTGCCCGAAGCGGGCACGTTCACGGTCAGCTGGGGTAGTGAACCCACCGATCGCTGCACGTTCCAGTTCCGCCTGCCGGCAAAAAACAAGTCGGGCCTCTACAGCACACTGGATGCCGCCTGCTACAGCCTGGCGGAGGCATCGGTCTCGGCCAGTGCGAAGTTGCGCGGAAAGCTGGTGGGTGCAACCGCCGCCAAAGCCCCGTCATCCGAAGACCCCGCAAATACATTGCTGAAGAGTGGCGGCGATCTGGGCCAGCTGAAGCAGTCGGAACTGCCATGAGGCTTTCTTCTGAAGCGGCGCGACCCACCATGAGCGAAATACGGAGAACGAAGATGACGATCAAAATCAGCAATACCGTGTGGAAATCCCTATCGCGAGCTGTATTTTGCCTGCTGATCCTGCCGCCGATGGGCGCGGCCATGGCCGCATCGAAATCGGCGTCCAAGCCAAACCCGTTCCTGCAGAACCCTGCACAGCCGGGCTATATGGGCCCGTATACGACACAAAATGGTGTAGCCGCTCCGGCCAGCTTGGCAGCCACGGTGGTGCAAAGTGCAGCTGCTGCCGGCGGCGCCAGTGCTACCAACACCAAGAATGCAACCACGATTCACGGCACGTCGCAGAAAACTGGCGGCGGCGGCCTCTGATGGCTGCCATGGAGAACATCGTAATGAAACAGTTGCCCCGGCGCGGACTTCGAACGACGCTTCAGCGCATGTTTGCGCTGGCATCCCTAGTGCTGTGCGCGATGCTGTTGATGTCGGCCGGCGCGCATGCCCAGTGCACCAGAGGCTCCGGCGGGACCGCGGTCCTGACCTTCACGATGCCGCCAACAGCCACCATTCCGCGGGATGCTGCGCTGGGTACGGTGATTGCTTCGGCGACCCTGACAAATCCTGGGTATTCCACCAGTGCTCCACTCGGGGTCACTTGCACGGCGGCGACGACGGTCACTTACGCCAATATGTATGGCGCGAATACGTCAACGGCCACCACCATGCCTACTGCGACACCGGGCATCGGTTATCAGGTCATTAACGGCAGCACTGGCGCTTATTACACCGTGAAGACCGCCGCTCTGCCGCATACATACTTTCAGCCATCAGGCCCTGGCGGTTGCCCGGCCGGCACTTCGGGCTCCTGCTACCTCATCATAGGTGGACCGAGTGTCCCTATGAAGCTTCAATTCGTGATTACCGGACCGCTCACTGGCGTCTACACTATTGCAGCAACGGATTTGTTTCAGCTCAGCGTAGGCGGCCTTCTAGACTCTGACCTGAGGCTCGGCAACAGTATCCAGATCACCGGGCAAACCTGCGCCGTCACGACGCCATCTTTCACGGTGCCGTTGAACAGCGTCAAATCCAGCGTGTTTACCGGTGTCGGCACGACGTCGCCAGCCGTTCCATTCGCGATCGGTCTCAATTGCTCCGGTGTATCGACAAACGTCGGGATAACGTTTACCGATGGCACCAGTACGGGTAATACGACCAATATTCTAACGATCCAGCCCGCGACTGGTCCCGCCAACGCGACGGGTGTAGGCATCAAGATCACACCAAGCGGCGGTCTGCCGGGAGCGGGTACGGCTGTCAGCTATGGTCCCGATTCGGCGGTTGCCGGCAATCTCCATCAGATCATGCTCGGCGCGTCTGGCGGCCTGCCCGCCAGCCTGCCCTTTACGGCGCAATACGTCGCAACAGCTACCAATATTACGGCCGGACCGGCCAATGGAGTGGCCACGTTCACCATGTCCTATCAATAGAGGTCGGTGCGCGAAATTCATGAGCCATCGTCCGGGCATGCGGGCGTGAGATGGCGAAAAGGGCAATTAGGAAGTGAAGTGACAAGGATTGTGGCAATAGCACGAAGTTATGGCATAAGCGATAACCCCTTAATGTAATTTGATAACCAATCAAGGAAAGAACATGAAGAAGATCGAACGCGAAGTGTTGGCCGATATCCCGGTGGCCGCTGGTTGCTGCGACGGCTGCGACAAGGACAATGGCAATGGTGGTGGTGGTCTGTAATAAATGCTGGTAGGCAGTAATAGATGGCCATGATTCACCCCCATGGCCATTTATCTTGTGCCCGACAGTAGTTGTGGGCGAGCTGTGAAACGCGGCACAACGAAGCGCCCCTCCTGCTGTGGAGCGCATATCGTTACCTTGCGTCGTCCTTCGTGTCATCGGGGCGCCACCGTATGAGCGGCCCATATGATTATAGATGCCGTGTGCGTGGCCCAAACCAAGGACGCACACGTGGAGCGACTTTTTTGCAACTCAAGAATCTTCCCCAGTTCAGGGATATCGGATGGCGCTGGATTGCCCATGCGACATCCTTTGTCCTGATCGTGGCGATCGTGTTTGCGTGTTTCCACGAGGTGGAGCTGAAACAGGATGTGTCCTGCGAAATCGTTTCATGGTCCGAGGTCAGGATCGAGGGTGTCAGTGGGCGTGTGTCGGCCGTCTATGCGCATCCGTCCGATTCGGTGAAGCGCGGGGCGCCGCTGTTTCAGTTGATGCGCAATTTTGCGCTGTCCAGCGACGCCCCGGCGTCTGGCAGTTCAGCAGCCGGCAGTCCGGCTCCATCGGACGTGACGATTTACGCGCCGCAGGCAGGCGTGGTGACTTTCTCCGGCCTGCTGCCCGGGCGCATGCTGGATGCGAGTGAAGTCGCGCAGATCATCGATACCAACTCGGACCAGCCGTTGATTGTCGCGTTGCGCATTCCCTCGCGGCAACGCGGCTTCGTGAAGTCGGGGCAGATCATCCACATCAAGCTCGATGCGTTTCCGTACGCGAGATTCGGCACGTACGAGGCACGCATTGACTCGATTTCAGGCACCACCCTGCGCGCGCCTGACGGATCGCACGCGCCCCTAGCCGGCTCGGGTCAAGACGATGACTACCGCGCATTGGCAACGCTGCCTGGAGATACGTTCGATATTGGCGGACAGTCATACCGGATACTTCCCGGTATGCGCGGGCGGGCAAGCATCGTGGTCGAGCGCCGCACCATCGCCGAGTGGATACTCGCACCGCTGTTTCGCATGGTGAGGGGCTAGACCATGCGTGTTATCTATCAGAACGAAGTGGCCGAGTGCGGCTATGCCTGCCTGGCGATGGTGCTGAGCCATTACGGACGCGCCACCGAGCCACGCGAGATTTCCGCGCTTCGCCCGATTTCCGCGAACGGTCTGTCGTTGATGGACCTGCACGACGTCGCGCTCGAGTTCGGCTTGTCGGTGCAGGCTTATCAGTTCACGGCGGCCGATGTGGGGGAGATCAAGAAGGGCTCGATCCTGCATTTTGGTGGCGCGCATTACGTGGTGTTCGAAAAAAGCACGCGCGGCTACGTGCGCTTGGTCGATCCGTCCGCCGGTCGTCGCCGCATATCGATGGATACGTTTCTGGCCAACGTGTCGGGTTACCTGCTCGAATTCGCGCCCACGCCCGACCTGACCCAGATACGTGCCCGCTCGCGCATACCCGCCGCGCTGGCGCGCGTGCGCATGCTGTACCCGCAACTGCACCGACAGATCGGCAAGGTGCTGTTTATCGCGCTGGCCGGGCAGTTCGCGATATTGGCGATGCCGTACTTCGGCCGCCTGGTGCTGGATTACGTCGTATCGTCGGACAACGAGAACCTGCTCAACGTGTTGACCTTGACGTTCGCGGGGATCTTTCTCATTGGCACGTTCAGCCAGTACGCGCAGACCTACCTGACCGAGCTGGTGTACGGCCTGGTGTGCGTGAACGTGCGCGAGGGGCTGGTTGGCCACTTGATGCGCAACCCGATCGGTTTTTTTGAAAAGCGCAATGTGGGTGACCTGTTTGCGCGAGTAAAGGCGCAGGACGAGGTCAACACGCATGCGGTGAAAACCACGATCTCCACCGGCGTGGACGTGACCGTCGCCGTGCTGGCGTTGATCTTGATGCTCTCGCAGAGCCCAAGGTTGACGGTCGTGGCGCTGGCGATCTTCGCTTTTTACGTGGTGGTGGCGCTGGCACTGTTTCTGCGCATGCTCGAAACGCGCGGCTTGCTGCTGCAGGAGTCTTCGCGCTGCGACAACGTGCTGATCGAGACGATTCGCGCGGCGTCGCTGATCAAGCTGTCGTCAGGCGAAATGCGCCGGGTGTCGTCGTACATGACGATCTTCAAGGGCTACGTGTCCGCGTTTGTGCGCGATTCGAAGTTGCTCGCCACCCGCGACGCCGTGCTGAGGCTGACCGCCTACGCCGACCTCATCGCGGTCACCTGGCTCGCGGCCGGCCTGATGCTGAAAGGCAGCATCTCGGTGGGCGTGTTCTATTCGTTCATGATCTACAAGACGCTGGCAACGGACCGCCTTGCGCGCACGGTCAACGCGCTGATCGCCTACTTCATGCTGGAAGTTTCCGTGACCCGGGTGGACGACATCACGGAGTGCAAGGGCGAGCGCTACACACCGCTGGCCGAGCGGCAAAAAGCGGTCGAAGTGAAGGCGTTCAAGAAAATCGAGATGCGCAATGTATCGTTTCGTTACGGCGTGTCCGATCAGCCGGTGCTGATCGACGCGAGTCTCGAGATCTGCCGGGGCGACAAGATCGTGATCGTTGGCCCGTCCGGCAGTGGCAAGACCACGCTGTTCAAACTGCTGGGCGCTGCCGAACCCTTGCAGCAAGGCGAAATCCTGCTCAATGGCATCACCTGGCCGAACCTGACGGTGGATGAAATTCGCCGTCATGCGGCACAGATGCGTCAGGGTGACATCCTGCTGCACGGCTCTATTGCAGACAACGTTTCACTTTTCTCGGCGCACGAGACCGACGAAGAGCGCGTCAATCAGATTCTCGAAGATGTGGGCCTGCTTGCCGACGTCATGCGCATGCCGATGCGCACGCGCACGATGATCAGCGAAACCATCGCGAATATCTCCGCAGGGCAACGCCAGCGCCTGCTGCTGGCGCGTGCTCTGTACCAGGAACGCGAGCTGTTGCTGCTGGACGAGCCCACCTCGAATCTGGATGCCGCCTCCGTATCGCGCATCTCGAACTTGCTGCTGGGACTCGATCGCACGGTGGTCGTCATCACTCACGACCTGGCGCTCGCCTCGGCGTTCGAGCGACGCCACATATTGCTGGACGGCAGACTCGTGGACGGCAGGCAGGTACCTGACGCGACGGTCTGCGATGTCGCCTGAGACCGGAAGCGTTCGCACATGAACCTGTTCAAAGACATCAGCCAGCTGCCCGGTCGGTTGTCGAAATGGGTGCGGCAACGCACAGTAAAGTTGTATTACGCGGTGCTGCTCAGTCAGTCACTGCCTTCCGTCGCGCGGTGGGCGACGTTTAGCTGGTGCATCCGCAGCGTGTTCAACGAGCGCTTGCGCTGGAACGGCTTCGTTCGCTACGAGATGGGACGCGATACGGTGTCGCTCAAGCGCTCTCAGGCGTTGAGGGCGATGACCGGCGGCGTACTGGAAAGCCTGCTGGATCAGCGTTTGTATCTCGGCAGAAAGGCGCGCCCGAATGAACCGTGGCCCGATCTGCGTGAAGTCGCGCGCAGGCTGGCGCGACAGATCGAGCAGCTGCGGCAGGATTACCCGACACGCCCGATCATCCTTTCGCCGTTCCACTACGTGTCGCAATACGCGTATGTCTACGTTCTGGAAGAGTTGCGCAAGGCGCTGCGGCTGGAGTCGCTATCCGCGGTAACCGGCGTGCCGCGCGACCGTTATGGCGTGGACGCGAGCGTCATGCCGCACCTGGTGCCACTGCACACCGGCGAAGCGAAAGGCCGCAACAGCCTCGGCCTGAACGTTGTTCGCGCCTTGCGCCGCGATGGCATCGTCGTGCTGTTTGCCGACGTACCGCCATTCACCATGCGCAAGTTTCCGATGGAGACAGTTGAAGTGTCGATCCTTGGGCGTCCCAGCCGCATTCATCGGGGTGTATTCGGCATCGGCAAGCACATGGACCTGATGCTGCTGCCGTTCTACCTGACGTTTTCGCGCGGCAGATTCGACGCCCACGTGTTCGACGCCATCTCGTTGTCGTCTGCCGACGCGCCGCAACAGGTGGCTGACTGCATCAGCAGCGCACTGACAAACAACTATCCGCATTGGCTGATGGCCGGCTACCCGCCGATGTACGGGTTCGCCTGCACCAAATGAGTTGGCCTGGAGCCTCCCACCGTTCGCCCTGAGCGTAGCCGCGCAGCGGCGAAGTCGAAGGGCCAGGCCTCGTGGGAAGCTTCGACTTCGCGCCTCCGGCGCTACGCTCAGCGCGAACGGTTTCGGTAAACCGAACGGCTTTGGTCGATCGCACGCAGGGGATAAACGAGCCTTAGCCAGCCCCTCTCCCTCGGGAGAGGGTTGGGGTGAGGGTTCGGCCGGAGTGGTGCTTCATGGCCCGGCCGAACCCTCATCCGTCGCTGCGCGCCACCTTCTCCCACAGGGAGAAGGGAAGCCTTCGCACGCGCGCCTTTGCCGCGGAGGAGCCATCCACCGTTCGCCCAGAGCGAAGCCGCGCGGCGGCGAAGTCGAAGGGTCCAGGCCTCGCGCGAAGCTTCGACTTCGCGCCTTCGGCGCTACGCTCGGCACGAACGGTTTCGGTAGACCCGAACGGTTTTGGTCGGTCGCACGCAGGGGATGAACGAGCCTCAGCCAGCCCCTCTCCCCTCGGGAGAGGGTTGGGGTGAAGGTTCGGCCGGAGCGTGGTGCTTCATGGCCCGGCCGAACCCTCATCCGTCGCTGCGCGCCACCTTCTCCCACAGGGAGAAGGGAAGCTTTCGCACGCGCGCCTTTGAAGCGGAGGAGCGATCCACCGTTCGCCCTGAGCGTAGCCGCGTAGCGGCGAAGTCGAAGGGTCCGGGCCTCGCGCAAAGCTTCGACTTCGCGCCTCCGGCGCTACGCTCAGCACGAACGGTTTCGGTAAACCCAAACGGCTTTGGTATGTAGGTTGGGGTGAGCGCCAGCGAAGCCCCACACAAAGGTGCGGCAATGTTGGGCTTCGCTATGCTCACCCCAACCTACGCACTACGCTCGCGTAGCGGCTGCATCGCCGCCGCGAGGAGTTTCTCACCAGTGTGCTAGACGTTTCAGTCAGCCGCGACCATCAGCTGCTCGAGTGCGGCAGCCGACATCGGCACACCGTAAAGGAAACCCTGCAATTGCGAACACCCGGCTTGACGCAGGAAATCGCTCTGCTCAGGGGTCTCCACGCCTTCGGCAACGACGACTTTATTGAGGCTGCGCGCCATCGCAATAATCGTACGGGTGATGGTGGCGGTGTCGGGGTCGGTGATCAGGTCGCGCACGAACGCGCGGTCGATTTTCAGTGCATCGATCGGAAAATGTTTCAGGTAGGACAGGCTGCAGTAACCGGTGCCGAAATCATCCAGGGACAGCCGTACGCCACGTTGCCTGATCTGTCGCAGCAAACCGGTGGTGGCGTCGCCGGACATCACCATGCGCTCGGTCAGTTCCAGTTCGAGCAGGCCTGGATCGATGCCGCTTTCGAGCAGCACTTCGTCGAGCCAGGCGTAGAAGTCCTCGTGCTGGAACTGCAGCGGCGAGACGTTCACCGATATTGGCATGGGCCGCCCGAGCTGCTGCCACAGTCGTGCTTGTGTACAGGCCTCACGCAGCACCCAGGCACCGATCGGCAGGATCAACCCACTGTCTTCGGCGACCGGGATGAACTGATCCGGGGTATACAGCTCGCGACCGTTAACATGCCAGCGCAGGAGTGCCTCGGCGCCAACGATGCGGCCGCTGTTGGCATCCACTTTGGGCTGGTAATGCAGGCTCAGCTCGTGGCGCTGCAAAGCCTGCCGTAATGCTGTCTCGATCCGGCGCCGCGCAAGCGCGCGCTCGTTCATCGATGCGGTGAATGAGCGGTAGCCGTGCTGGCCCTGCGCCTTGGCCGCGTACATCGCCGTTTCGGCATGCTGCAGCAGGCTTTTCGGTTCACCGGCGTCGTCGGGATACACGCTGATGCCGATGCTGACGCGCAGTGCCAGTTCGGGCAGGCCGGCGACGCTGGTCTGCTCACAATGGGCGATCAAGGTCTGGCAGATGCTGGCCGCCTCGCCGGCACTTTCCAAGTGCGGCAGTACCACCACAAACTCGTCGCCGCCGTAACGGCTGAGGAGTTCATCGCCGGGCAGGCAGCGGCGAATCTGTGCGACGAGTGCACGCAGCACGCGGTCGCCATCGGCCTGGCCGTAGAGTTCGTTGACCTGCTTGAAATTATCGATATCGATATACAGCAACGCGCATCGCTGGTGGCGCCGCGCCGCCGTGATCAGCGCCTGTTCGATGTGCCCATTGAGCTGGCTGCGGTTAGGCAGTCCGGTTAGCGTGTCGTGCTGGGTCAGGTGGATCATCTTCAGCGCCAGCGAACGGGTTTCGCTGACATCGTGAAACACCAGTACACCGCCGATGACGTTGCCGGCATGGTCATGGATCGGCGCGGAGGAATCCTCCACCGGCGTGTCAAAACCATGCCGGTGCCGCAGCAGCGTCTTGCTGGCCAGATCGACGATGGCGTTGTGCTCGATCGCCGCGCGCAAGGGGTTGGAGACGGTGCGACCGTATTGCGCATCCGTCAGCTGGAAGACCTCCTCGATCGGCTTGCCCTGAGCTTCGCTGCTGGTCCAACCCGTCATCGCCTCGGCAATCGGATTGAGCGAGGTAACGCGCAGTTGCGGATCGGTGGTGATGACCGCATCGCCGATCGAACGCAGAGTCACTTCGGCCAGTTCGCGCTCGCGGTGCAGGGCCTCTTCGAAGGCCTTGCGCTGGCTGACGTCCTGCGCCTGCGAGACGAAGTACAGAGGGGCTCGCTGGGCATCGCGCACCACCGATACGCTGAGCTGGATGTAGACAACATGGCCAGCCTTATGGAAGTTGCGCTTCTCCAGTTGGTAAGACTCACGCTGGCCTGACGACAGTTGCGCCAGCAGTTCCAGATCGGCGGCAAGATCGTCGGGATGGGTGATGTCGGCGATGTTCAACTTCAGCAATTCTTCTTCGCTGTAGCCGAGCATCTCGCATACGGCAGCATTGACGCGCAGGAAATGGCCGTCCGGATGGGTCAGTGCCATGCCGATCGCAGCGTGCTGGAACGCGCCGAAGAAGCGCTGTTCGCTCTCGTGCAACTGCAATTCCAGCGTGCGCCGCTCGGTGATGTCGATCAGCGCCGTAAAGACCCCGCGGACCTCGCCGTTGGCATCGAAATCCGGCTGAAAATTACCGTGTACATAGCGCCGTTCGCTGCCATTGAACAGCTCGCCTTCATAGCTGGCCAGATGGCCGGCAAAAGCCTTTTCAAGTGCCGCGCCGGCGCGTTGATAGTTGCGCTGGCCGATCACCTCGGCCACGCGGCGGCCAAGCAGTTTTGCCGGGTTGAGGCCAAGCCAGGTGCGATGGGTTTCGTTGGCGTAGAGAAAGCGCCGCTCGTTGTCGAGATAGGCCAGCAACACCGGGGTGCCACGCAGCATCCGCTCGGGCCAATCAGGCTCGTGCAGAAGCGATGGCAATACCTCGGCAGGCTTGTGCGGCCGCATGGTCATTCCGTCAAAGCTGGAGCGCCCCCTGTCGGCGCTGCTTCATCATGCGCCAAGTGGTTGCCGCTGCACAGATCCCCCCGGCATGGGGTTAGTGCAACGCGGCCGCCGGTGCGCTCAGCTGACCGTTGTCATCCAGGACGACTCGGCCCAGCGCATGCAGCTCGGCGGCGATGCCGTAGTGGTCCGCCAGCCGCGCCAGCAAAGGCCCCAGGGCCTGTTGTTGCAGCGGATAGCCGTGCGCCAGCGCGCGCGCGCGACCGCCTTCGCCGCGTTGCGCCACAGTAACGACGACCACGCCCAGACCAGGGGCCTCGTGCGCAAACAGTGCCGGCGGATCGTAGCCAGGCTCGACCTCGGCCAGGGTCTCCAGCAAATAACCGGAGCCCACCTCGACGTCGTCCTGGGCTTCGCCGCTGGCCGGTGGTTGCAGCAGCAACGGCAGCTGGTGCGCATCGAGCAGGGCGGCGTACTGGCGCAGCTCGAACACCAGGCCGGCGAATTCGTGGGTCCGCGAGGGGTCGTTATCCGGTTGCGTGGCCAACCATTGCGTTGGCGACTGCGCCAGCACCTTGCCTTGGGCGTAGTGCAGCGTCAGGCCGCGCGCGCTCATCGCGGATTCTTCGCGATAGGGCGTCAGCAGCGCGGCTTCCAGCAGCGTCCAAAGTGGCGCCAGATTGACGTGTTCGTATTGCACGCAGGTCAGCGCGAGCAGGTCGTTGCGGCTCAGGTAACGCACGTGCTCAAGCGCAATGCCAAGGGTGCGCATCAGCCAGTCGCTGGTCAATGCGCCGGCCTCACCGCGGCCGACCAGCTGGATCTCCAGCTGCTCGGACAGCTCGGTGGCCAGTTCCGCTGGCGCCAACAGGCTCAGCGGCAGCAGGCGCATCGGGCCGTCGGCAAAGATCGGCGACGGCTCCAGCGGCGGCGCCGGCATACGGCCCTCATAGCTGCCGAACGCGACCACGTTGTCCAGCTGGCCGCGCGGTACGCGTCGGGCCAGTTCATCCAGCGTTGCCCACACGGGGAAGCCCGGCCGCAGCAATTCGACCGGGTCGAACAGCGCGCCGCCCAGCGCCAGCCGGGTTTCGCTCACCTGCGGCACCAGCGATTGCAGATCGGTGGCGACCAGTTGCGCCAGCTCGGCCGCTTCATCCCGGCTCAAGCTCAGGCGTGGCGGCATTTCGCCCGCAACCCGCTCCAATGCCAGCACAACGGGGAGGGCGAGTAGCGTTTTCGCTTCCACGGGCAGCAATTCCGAACGATAAAGAACTCGAATACTAGCATTCATGGTTTTGGGCTTTCACCGCGCGGCATGGCGGGTTAGCCTTGGGAAACTTGAGTTCCGGACTGTTGTGACCATGGAAAACACGCACAAGCGCGTTGGGGTGATCGGCGGTGTGCGCATCCCGTTCTGCCGCAATAACACCGCCTACGCCGATGTCGGCAACTTCGGTATGTCGGTAAAGGTGCTCGGCGCACTGGTCGAACGTTACGGCCTGCATGGGGTGGAGCTGGGCGAAGTGGTGATGGGCGCGGTGATCAAGCACTCCTCGGACTGGAACCTGGCGCGCGAAGCGCTGCTCAGCTCGGGCCTGGCATCTACCACACCGGGCATTACCACGGCGCGCGCCTGCGGAACCTCGCTGGACAACGCGATTATCGTTGCCAACAAGATTGCCGCGGGGCAGATCGAGGCTGGCATCGCCGGCGGTTCGGATACCACCAGCGACGTGCCGATCGTCTTCGGCACGCGCCTGCGCAAGCGGCTGCTGGCGATGAACCGGGCGAAGGCGCCGCTGGATAAACTGAAGATTGCGCTGCGTGGCTTTTCCTTCAACGAGTTGAAACCTTCGTTCCCCGGTGTGGCCGAGCCGCGCACTGGCAAGTCGATGGGTGAACACTGCGAGCAGATGGCGAAGGAATGGCACATCGCACGCGAGGCGCAGGATCAGCTTGCGCTGGACAGTCATCACAAGCTGGCGGCGGCGTACGACGCCGGTTTCTTTGACGATCTGCTGGTACCGTTTCGTGGACTGAAGCGTGACGGTTTCCTGCGTCCGGATTCGAGCATGGAGAAACTGGCCACGCTGAAGCCGGCATTCGACAAGACCTCTGGTCACGGCACGCTGACGGCCGGCAATTCGACTGGACTGTCCGATGGCGCCGCGGCTGTTCTGCTGGCCAGTGACGAATGGGCGGCCCAGCGCGGCCTGAAGATTCAGGCGTATCTGCGTGACGCCGAAGTTGCCGCGGTGGATTTCGTCCACGGCGAGGGCCTGTTGATGGCGCCGACCATCGCGGTGCCGCGCATGCTCGCGCGCCATGGCCTGACCCTGCAGGATTTCGACTACTACGAAATCCATGAAGCGTTCGCCGCCCAGGTGCTGTGCACGCTGCGCGCCTGGGAGTCGGCCGACTATTGCAAAAACCGACTCGGCCTGGATGCGCCGCTCGGCACGATCGATCCGGCCAGACTCAACGTGCACGGTTCCAGCCTGGCGGCGGGCCACCCGTTTGCCGCCACCGGCGCACGGATCATCGCCACCCTGGCCAAGCTGCTGGAACAAAAGGGCTCTGGCCGCGGCCTGATCTCGATATGTACCGCTGGTGGCATGGGCGTTACGGCGATTCTCGAAAGGCCGTGAGTGCTGCGCGCCGACATTGCTCCTCCCCCTGCTCGCAGGGGGAGGTTGGGAGGGTGTGCTTCGAGACTCCGTGGAACCACCCGCAGGAGGGAGTCCCCATGCGCTTTGCCCGACAAGGTTGGGCGCGCTCCTGAAGATGCTCTCTAAGCGAACCACGAAAGATTTCGAACAGGCTCCTAGAGAACCCCGGTGACGCCCGCTCCGAATGCCGTAATAAACAGCGTATAGAGCAACTTCGGCGACGTCGCCGTATCGGGAAAATCACCGACCGGTTCGTAGCAGGCGAAGAAGCCGGGGTCGTTGACGCGCATCGGTTGGCAATCGGGTTTGAGCTGGTAGCTGGTGGCGTAGCGGAATGGCCACAGATCGAACAGCGGCAGCTTCTCGAAGACACCGCCAATCGCCTGATTGATATCGGTAAGCACGGGAACCCCTGACTTTCGCGGGGCAATCACCCAGGCATTTTCCGGCTGCGTGTCGCGCATGATGCTCTGGCGCAACTGGGTCGCGAAACGCAGGTCGTAGACGATCACGCCAGCTTCGGTATTGTAGTGATCCGAGCGTGGATCGAAGTTGTGCGAGCCGACCATCGCGATGTTGTCGTCGATCACGATCGATTTCGCATGCAGGCCAAAGCGTCGGCCTTCGCTGAGCAGTGGTGCCGGCCGCCGACTCCTGCCCTGACTGCCGAGCAGGCTGCGGGTCTCGGTGTGGACGAAGCGGTTGGACGACGGTTTGTCGACCGTACTGCCGGATGGCGCGCCATTGTCCGGTGCCGCGCCGGGGGATGGTGCGCTGGCCGCTTCGTCGCTGGCAGAGTCCGTGCTGGCATAAGCGTTGGCCTCGGCCGGCCCGGTTGCATGAGGCTTCATTTCGTAGATCTCGAAGCCGTAGTCCTTCAGATAAAGCTCGCGGTGTTTGTACGACAGCGCATACACCGCGAATGCATCGGTCGAAGCGAGCGAATTGGTGGAGACCACGATCCGTGGTGCCGATGTTTCTTTGTGCAGCTTGGCGAAGATCCCCCGCGCGCGTCGGCTCATCACCAGATAAGGCGTTTGCAGGACGACTTCGTGCTGCGCGCCCGCCACCATCTGCATCACATGCTGGGTGAACTGGAGCGCGTTGTGCTTCTCGGGTTTGTCGGTTTTCGCCGGCAGGTCGCTGAAGAACTCCACATTGCCGGTGCGAATACTGTCATCGAGCACGTGCACGCGCAGCCAGTCTGCATCGTCAGCCTCCTGCTGCACGCGAGCCACGCGTTCTGGATGCGCGTAACGGGGCGCCGGCCAATCCGGTGCAGCCGGATGCGCGATGAGGTAGCTGCCGACGTCGTGCAGATGGCTCAGTGGCACCGAGCGCTTGTGCCGCCAGAACAGCTCGAAGCTGTCGGCCATCGCGTGCGCCACCGGGCCGCCTACCAGCACGTCGCGATCGACATAGTCGAAATCGTTGTCCCAGTCGAAGTAACGGTCCTGATAATTGCGACCGCCGGTGATGCCGATGCTGTCATCCACCAGCAACAGTTTGTTGTGCATGCGCTGGTTGAACTTGAAGAAGCAGCAGGCGAGGCCGGCGGCCCATTGCAGCGACGAGGTATGGGCATCACGGAACGTCGGGTTGTACAGCCGAACTTCCAGGTTGGGGCTGATCCGTGCGAGTCGGTTGAGTACCGACATGTCGTCAAACGAGGACAGCTGGTCGGCGAGGATGCGCACTTTCACACCGCGCCGCGCGGCCAGCACGAGTTCGTTCAACACCAGCTGGCCGGCGTCGTCCTCATCCCAGATGTAGGTCTGCACGTCGACCGAACGATGGGCGGCACGGATCAGGTTGAGCCGCGCCACCATGGCCGCCTCGCTGTCGTTGAGCAGACTGACCACGTGTACCGGCTGCTGTGGCGTGGACGCGGCCATCGCCTCGACCGCCGCATCCAGCAACGGCGAGGGCGCCGCGCAGTGATCGTCACGGTCACAGCTCACGCTGCGGTCGGTGGTTGCGGTGACCACCGCATCGGCACGGCGAACCTGCACCCGCGACGGCACACAACCTTGCAGCAGCAGGCTGGCGATGAACAAATTGAGCACAGCAAGCAGGCGCAGGGGCATGCGCCACATCATACGGGCACGGCTACGAACCAGTTCACGATTTCAGTCCGGTGCGTTGTCGAGTGCGATCGACAGTCCCAGATCCACGTGGTTCGATAGCGCCGTGCGATGACTGCTCATGCCGAACGCACTGCGCGATACGGAGCCGCGCGCTTCGATCAGACAAGTGGCAGCGGTGAGCGTCGCGCACGTTGCGGGCAGCAATTCAAATTGGACCGGCAGAGTGATGCCGCGCAGGCTCAACTGGCCGTCCAGCTCGCCGCCGGAGATCAGCTTGGCGAGCGGCACCGGATCGGACAGGAAACGAATGGTCGGGTATTGCGCTGCGTCGAAAAACTCCGGTGCCAGCACCCAGCGACGCAGGCGATCGGACTCCATCGCGACGCTGTCCACGGTGATGCGTGCGTCGATGACGGCATGGCCGCGTTGATCAAGCTTGACTTCGCCAGCGATGATCGTGAAGCGCCCGCTGATCGTTCGCAGCCACAATAGACGTACTGCGAATGTGGCCTGCGTGCGAGTTGGGTTGATGCGGTAGTCAGTGGATCGCGCCGCTGGCGCGGCGAACACCAGGCCTGCGATCAGCAGCGCTGTAACTACATACCTCATGCCCCACGACCTCATACTTCACGGCGACCAGAACGCATCCAATCGGGCGTTGCCTGGCTCGAGCGCGCCGTTCAGATGCAGCACGGCCAATGCACCGGGTGGCATGCCGCGAAATTCGTCGGAGCGGCCTTCCACCAGCAGCGCGACCAGCCGCTCGATGCCCGGATTATGGCCGACCAGCATCACGGTGCCGGCGTCGCCGTGCTGGTCGAGCAGCGCCAACAGCTCGCCGGGGGAGGCATCGTAGATTTCCGCCGCGATTTGCGGAACCGGGGGCGACGCCAACGCAGCCAGTGCCAGCCGGGCGGTTTCGTCAGTGCGCCGGGTGGGTGAACACAGCACGCGATCAGGCTGGCTGCCATGCGCGGCCAACCACAACCCGGCTGCCTGCGCTTCCTGCTCACCACGCGCGCTCAGGGGGCGCTGCTGGTCATCGTCAGCGTGCTCTATCGGCACGGCTTCGGCGTGTCGCAACAGGATCAATTCGTGCATGGGGGACTCCAGTGGGTGTTGTCGCGACAGCGGTTTCACGAGTGCGGGGTGGCAGTTTCAGTGTTGGCGCTTGATCCAGCGCAGCAACGCTTTCCAATCTTCCTGGTGGCTGCGCACCTGTTCGGACTGGTAATCGAAGATGCCCTTGCCCAATGCGCTGAGCAGTACATAGGCCTGGCTATCGCGCAATTGCGCAGCGATGGGGAACGGTGACTGTTCGGCAAGCTGGGCGATGGCGTCCTGGCTGGCGTGGGTCCACGGCTTGAGCCGGTTGCCGACCAGCGCCACCGGCAGCTTGCCGCGGCGAATGCGACTGATCTGCTGCAACTCCTGGATGAAATGGAGCGTGGCATGCAGGTCGAATGACGACGGAAGCACCGGTACCAACAGTACGTTGGCTTGTTCCAGGTACGGTTCAAGCTCGCGTTCGCCCGAGCCGGCGGGTGTGTCGATCAGCAGCTGCTGGGTATCCGGCGGCAACCGCTGCAATACCTTGCGGCCGCCTTCCAGCGCCAGCACGCCGGGTACGTTGTCCGGCCGCAGGCTGGCCCAGCGGAAACTGGAGCCTTGCCGGTCGGTATCGATGATGGCGGTGTGCTGGCCCGCCTGTGCCCAGTAGGACGCCAGTTGAGTTACCAGCGTGCTCTTGCCACAACCACCCTTGCTGCTTGCTACCAGCGTCGTAAGCATCAATAGATCCTTGCCGCGGAAGTTGATCCAAGCCTACACGGCTGCGGATGCGCCGCAAAGGTGTGTGCGACCGGTTTACACAGGCTCTCTCGATGGGCTTAGTTCGGCTTCCAGTCGGCCGGCGCCTCGATCGGGATGTGGTTGTCACGCAACGCCGCAAGCAGCAGGCTCATCTCGGTGCCGCCGCTGGTTGCCAGCAGCAGCAGGTGGTTTGCCAGCGCTGCGTCGTTCTGCGCACGAGCCGACAGCTCGGCGAACTTCTGCACTTGCCAGATCAGGTTGAGCCGGGCGTGCTTGGCGTCTTGCTGTTGCGCCGGGTCATCCGCCAGTACTTCGCGCAGGTGCAGGCCAAGGGAGCGGGCCAGGGGGCTTGAGCCCCATTCGAGGGTCTTGCCCAAGTTCAGGCAGTCAGCCTTGATCGATGCGTCGCTGCCGGCGTTCTCGCACAGCTTGGCCGTGACCTGCAGGCCTGGCCGCGGCTGGGTGCTGGCCAGGCCAAATACCAGGACCTGTTGCACGCCGGTAGCACCGGCGACGTGGGTCGGGTCGATCGTGTCGGCAGGCGGCGGCAGCATGCTGACCGCATCGGCCAGCGCCTTCAGGCTGATGCCGGCGTAGTCGTCATACACCTTCGCGCCAGCGGCCTTCGCCAAGTCAGTGCGCGCATCATCGGATTTCATGTTGCGGGTGTCATTGCCGAGTTTGAGCAGCCACACCGCAGCGTTGTCTGGCGCCTGCGTCACCAGTTGATCCAGTGCGCCAGGGTTGGGGCAGGCATCGGCCTTGGCGTCACAATCGGCCAGACGGACCCAGGTTACCGCGGGCCCGGCATCATCGGCATGCGACGCGCGCTCGATCAGTACATGGAAAGTGGCGAACTTCGGCTGATCGGCCAGCGGCCGCGCATACAGGGCAGCGCCGAGCAAGGGCAGCGCATCGGCGCGCAGCGCCAGCACACTGACCAGATCGCGTTGAAGCCCCAGCAAGGCCTTGTCCCGGGTCGCGGGCGTGGTCTTGCTGGCAGCATTCGGCTGGGCGGCGGGTGAGCCGGCGAATACCGGTGTGGCGACGAGCGACAGGGCGCAGGTCAACAAACTGAGGTAGTGCAGTCCACGCATCATTGGCTTCCGTCCGCAGTCAAAGCACGGAGCATACCTGCCGCGCATTAAGCTCGGCTGATTGCCCGGTCTGCGGAATTGTTAACGGGCGCTCGGCGCGAAGCCGGTAGGATGGCCGCTTCCGGCGCAAGATCGCGCCCACCTTTGGCGGTTTGGGAGACTCATTAGTGGATCATTTTTCGACGTTTGCTGGCGGCGCGCCCTGGTTTGTCGGTTGGGGCACGTTGGCGCTGATCAATGCCGCGCTGGCCCAGGGCAAGAACCGTAGCGGGCTGCTGTGGTTCCTGCTGTCGCTGCCGTTCGGCCCAGTCGCCACGCTGCTGCTGGTCTTGCTGCCCAAAGTGCGAAACAAGCTGTTTTAGCCAAGCTCCGCCCCTGTCGGGGCAGCCGGCGACGCCAATCCGTGCCCGGCTATCGCGCAGGGCACGTTGCCAGCGGGGCTTATTCGCCCAACGCTTCGCGCATGAATTCCGGCTGCGCCAGAGCGGCGCGGTGGATATCGGCGTTGTAATAACGGGTCGGGAAATTCTTGCTGATCGCGCCGCGTTCGCGGAAACCGGACAGGTCGCCGCCCTTGCGTACCATCGTGCAGCTCCACCAGCCGGTCGGATAGCACGGCTGCGGAAACGGCAGCGTCCGCACCGCGGAGAAACCCGCCGTGCGCATGGCCGAGCGCATCGACTTGATCAGGTCCAGGTGCGCGATCGGCGATTCGCTCTGCTGCACCAGGATGCCGCCATGGCGCAGGGCCTTGTAGCAGCTGCCGTAAAACGCCGCGTTGAACAGGCCCTCAGCCGGGCCGACCGGGTCGGTCGAGTCGACGATGATCAGGTCCAGCGACTCCGGCTCCGCCTCGGCCATGTACTTGATGCCATCGATGAACAGCAGCTCGGCGCGCGGGTCGTGGTTTGCCTCGCACAGTTCCGGGAAGTACTGCTCGGCCAGCCGGGTCACGCGCTCGTCGATCTCGACCTGCACCGCCGATTCGACTTCCTCATGCTTGAGCACCTCGCGCAGCGTGCCGCAGTCGCCGCCGCCGATGATCACCACGCGCTTGGCGCGCGCATGGGTGAACAGTGCCGGGTGGGTCATCATCTCGTGATACAGGAAGTTGTCGCGCGAAGTCAGCATCACACAGCCATCGATCACCATCAGGTTGCCCCAGTCGGTGGTCTTGTAGATTTCGATGGTCTGGAACGGCGTTTTCTCCGCATGCAGCAGTTGCTCGGTACGGAAACCGATGGAGGAGCCGGAAGCCTGGTGGGCTTCGGTGAACCAGCTGAGCTGCTGCGACATGGGGGCGTTCCTGGCGAACCGGGGTGAAAGATAAAGACCGCGAATTATAGCTGCAACCAGGGCAAACATCCTGACGGGTTCCCCGCCGCCCAGCGGCCAGCCATGCGCATATCGTCACAGGTGACTATTACAATGGCGCCCTGGTATCGCTGGCGCAGTGCGTCAGCGGCCAACAAAGTCCGATCGGCCCCGCGGCGTGCGAGGCTTCCGGTCGCTCGGACTTCGTGCTCTCCCGAGCAGACCGTCAAGGCTCGCCGCTGCGACTTTCATCAAAAGGAGCAACGCTGGTGGCGAAGCATTGGAATACCGATCAGGCACGGCATACCTACGCCGTTCCGCACTGGGGCGACGGCTATGTCGATGTCGACGCGGCCGGCCATATCGTGATGCGCCCGCGCGGCGCCAGCGGGCCGGCGTTATCGCTGCCCGGGATTGTCGACCGCGCACGGGCCGAGGGTTTGCGACTGCCGCTGCTGGTGCGTTTTCCCGACATTCTGGCCGACCGTCTGGCCCGGCTGCAGGACGCGTTCGCCAAGGCGACCGGTGAATGGAACTACGCGGGTGGCTATACGGCCATCTATCCGATCAAGGTGAACCAGCAGCGCGGTGTAGTCGGCGAACTGGTGGCGGCCGGGACCCACGGTTTCGGTCTTGAGGCCGGCTCCAAGCCGGAGCTGATGGCCGTGCTGGCGATGGCGCGGCCCGGTTCCATCGTGATCTGCAACGGCTACAAGGATCGCGAATACATCCGTCTCGCACTGATCGGGCGCAAGCTTGGTTTGCGCGTGCACATCGTGATCGAGAAGCTGTCCGAGCTGGATCACGTATTCAGCGAAGCGCAGGCGCTCGGCGTCGAGCCGCTGCTTGGCGTGCGTGTGCGGCTTGCTTCGATCGGTGCCGGCAAGTGGCAGAACACCGGCGGCGACAAGGGCAAGTTCGGCCTCTCGCCGAGCCAGGTGCTCACCCTGATCCAGCGACTGGATCAGGCCGGCCTCAAGCACACGCTGAAGCTGCAGCACTTCCACATGGGCTCGCAGATTTCCAACGTGCGCGACATCGCCAACGGCATGCGCGAAGCGACGCGCTACTTCGTCGAACTGATCCGCATGGGCGTGCCGCTGGAGATCGTCGACGTCGGCGGCGGCCTCGGGGTGGATTACGAAGGCACGCGTTCGCGCAGCCACAACTCGATCAACTATTCGATCGAGCAGTACGCCTCCACCATCGTGCAGTCGCTGGCCGAGGCGGTCGAGGCCGAAGGCCTGCCCGCGCCGCACATCCTCACCGAAGCTGGCCGTGCGATGACCGCCCATCACGCGGTGATGGTGGTCAACGTGACCGAGGTGGAGGAAGTGCCGGCCGGAGCAATCCCACAGCCGTGTGCCGACGAGCCCGCCGTGCTGCGCCGATTGCGCGAGACTTACGAAGAGCTGGGTCGCCGTCCTCCGCTGGAGCTGTTCCACGAGGCCCAGCATCATCTCAATGAAGGACAGACGCTGTATGCGCTGGGCCAGCTTGCGTTGGCCGATCGTGCGCGACTGGACGAGATGTACTACGCCATCGCCAATGCCGTGCGCACGCGTCTGCTTCCCGCCGAGCGCTCGCACCGGCAGGCGCTGGACGAGCTGGACGAGAAGCTGGTCGACAAGTACTTCGTGAATTTCTCGGTGTTCGAATCGGTGCCGGATATCTGGGCGATCGGACAGATCTTCCCGATCACACCGATCGCACGGCTCGACGAGGAGCCCACCCGTCGTGGCGTGATCGTGGATCTCACCTGCGATTCGGATGGCCGCATCGATCACTATGTCGATGCCGATGGCGTGGATGTGAGCCTGCCGCTGCACGCGTTGAATGAGGGCGAGAGCTATCGGCTCGGCATCTTCATGGTCGGTGCGTACCAGGAGACGCTGGGCGATATCCACAACCTGTTCGGCGACACCGATGCGGTAAACGTGCGCGTGGCTGGTGACAGCTACGAGTTTGCGCACATCCGCCGCGGCGATACCACCGACCTGATGCTCGACTATGTCGGCTACGACCTCGACGCCTTGCGCGCCGCCTATGCCGACAGGATGTCGGCCGCAGGCATCGTTGGCGATGAGGCGGCGCGGCTTGTCGAGTCGCTGCATCAAGGGTTGATCGGCTACACCTACCTGGCGGAAACGCCCTGACCGTCCGCCGTACCCGGCGGGATCGCCAGGCTTCTGCGTGGATATCTTCTGCGCAGGGGCCTCGCCCTGACTATTCGTTTCGAGGAAAGAACTCCGGATGAGCGTGCTGTTGCTGATATTTCTGAGCGTGCTGCAGGGTGTGACCGAGCTATTCCCGGTCAGCAGCCTCGGCCACACCCTGTTGGTTCCCGCCCTGTTCGGGGTGCACCTGGACGAGCATGCGCCTGCGCTGCTGCCATTTCTGGTGGCGTTGCATCTGGGCACGGCGCTGGCCTTGCTGTGGTATTTCCGCGTCCGCTGGGTCGCCATTGCACGGGGTTTCTTCGGCACCCTGCGCGGTCGATCCAGTGCTGATGGGCATCTGGCCTGGGCGCTGGTGATCGGCACGATACCGGCGGGCGTGGTCGGGTTGTTACTGGAAAAGCCGCTGGAGCGCCTGTTCCATGATTTGCGCATCGTGGCGCTTGCCCTGCTGGTCAACGGCGTCGTGCTGTGGCTGGGCGGGCGCCAGCGCGATGATGAAGGGCTGCAAAGCGCACCGCAGCGGCTGACCTTCATGCAGGCAGCACTGGTCGGATTGGCGCAGATCGGCGCGCTGATCCCCGGCTTCTCGCGCAGCGGCCTGACCATGATCGCTGGCACGCGGGTGGGGCTCACTCGCAAGGACGCGGCGGAATTCTCGTTTCTGCTCGGTACGCCGATCATCCTTGCGGCCGGCGCGCTGGAACTGCCCAAGCTGCTGCACGACCATGCCCAGCTCGCCACCGCCGCGCTCGGCGGTTTGCTGACCTGCGGCGCTGCCTATCTGAGCGTGCGTTTTCTGATGCGCTATTTCGAAGGCAGCGGACGCCTGGCCTCGTTCGGCATCTATTGCATCGTGGCTGGCGCGCTTTGCCTCGGCTGGTTTGCGCTGCACCCGGTGGCTTCGTAAGGCGCAACCGCAAGGTACCCGGCGCTCCATCGAATCGCCCTATCATGAGTGTTTCCCCCCTGCGAGAAGGACGCGATATGACAAGTCTTGACGGCAAAGTGGCACTGATCACTGGCGCGGCCAGCGGTATCGGCAAGGCGATCGCCGAGCTGTATGCGAAGAACGGTGCAGCGGTGGCGATCGCCGACATCAACCAGCAGGCGGCCGACGCGGCGGCGGCCGAGATCAACGCCGCTGGTGGCAAGGCGATCGGCATCGCGATGGATGTTACCGACGAAGCCGCGGTGAACGCCGGCACCGACAAGGTGGTCGCGGCCTTCGGCCATCTGGATATCCTGATTTCCAACGCCGGCGTGCAGATCATCAACCCGATCGACCAGTTCGCGTTCGCCGACTGGAAGAAGATGCTGGCGATCCATCTCGACGGCGGCTTCCTCACCACCAAGGCCGCCTTGCAGCACATGTATAAGGACGACGGCGCCGGGAAGAGTCGCGGCGGCATCGTGATCTATATGGGCTCGGTGCATTCGCACGAAGCCTCCAAGCTCAAGTCGGCCTATGTCACGGCCAAGCACGGCCTGCTTGGACTGGCGCGCACGCTGGCGAAGGAAGGCGCGCCGCGCAACGTGCGCTCGCACGTGATCTGCCCCGGCTTCGTGCGTACCCCGCTGGTCGAGAAACAGATTCCCGAGCAGGCCAAGGAGCTCGGCATCAGCGAAGCGGACGTGATCAAGAACGTGATGCTGAAAGACACCGTCGACGGCGTGTTCACCACCGTCGACGACATCGCGCAGACCGCGCTATATCTGGCCACTTTCCCGTCCGCTGCACTGACTGGGCAAAGCATCGTGGTCAGTCACGGCTGGTATATGCAGTAAGCGCCCATGGCAAACAGTAAATCCACACAGACACCGGTGGCACTGGCCGACGCGGTGGCGCGCGACTACCGTACCGTCGCGCTGGTGCTGCAGGGCGGCGGTGCGCTCGGCGCCTATCAGGCAGGCGTTTACGAGGGTCTGCACGCCGCCGGGCTGCGGCCAAACTGGCTTGCCGGTATCTCGATCGGTGCACTGAACGCGGCGATCATTGCCGGCAACGCGCCTGAGCGGCGAGTCGAGCGGCTGCACGAGTTCTGGGACACCATTTGCCAGCCTGCGTCCTGGCCAGCATCGACGCTATTCGACGGCATGGCATGGCCGCTGGCGATACAGAACGGTCTCAGCGGATTTGCCGCCTGGCGCTCGCTGATCGAAGGTCAGCCCGGTTTCTTCCGGCCACGTATGGCATCACCGCTGCTACAGCGGCATAGCAGCCCGGCCACGACCAGCTGGTATGACACCGCGCCGCTGCGCGCGACGCTGGAGCGACTGGTCGATTTCGACCGCATCAACGATGCGCGCAGCATGCGCGTGTCGATCGGTGCGGTGAACGTGCGCACCGGCAACTTCGCCTATTTCGACAACACGCACGGCAAGCTCAGGCTTGAGCATTTCATGGCCTCCGGCGCGTTGCCGCCAGGGTTTCCCGCCGTGGAGATCGACGGCGAGTTCTACTGGGATGGCGGCATCATCTCCAACACGCCGCTGTACAAAGTGCTGAGGGAGCGCCCGCATCGCGATGCGCTGATCTTCCAGGTCGACCTGTGGAGCGCGGACAACACGCTGCCGACGGACATGACCGGTGTCGCCGAACGAGCCAAGGAGATCCAGTATTCCAGCCGCACCCGGCTGGTCACCGAATACATGCACGAGAGTCGCGAGCAACAGTGTCTGCTGCATGAACTGATGACGCTGGTGCCACTCGATCAGCGTGACAATCCGATCTGGCGCCGCGCCGAGGCGAACGCGAATGGCGCGCTGACCAATCTGATCCACCTGATCTACAGCAACAAGCCCTACGAAGGGCACTACAAGGATTACGAGTTCAGCGCGAGCAGCATGCGCGGACACTGGCAAAGCGGCATGGCCGACATGCAACACACGCTGGCACATCCGCACTGGTTCGCCGCACCCGATCCCGAACAGCCGTTCGTTACACACGACGTCCACCGAGCCGTTGTTGCTCAATGAGCGCTCCTTGCTTTTTGGCTTTTGGCTCCCTCCCCTGCTCGCAGGGGAGGGTTGGGGTGGGGTAAAGCTCTTGCCTCAGACGTGGTGAAGAGCACCCCCTCCCAACCTCCCCCTGCGAGCAGGGGGAGGAGCCCGCCGGTCCCGAGCCGATAATTCGACGCGTGCAGGTTTCCCGTGGGAGAGGATTGAGGTGGGGGTTCGGTGCTCGCGATAAACTCTCCAACTATTGAATCCCGACACCCCAGGAAACCCACATGACCCCCAACGCCGCAGGCCTCAAAGCAGCATTCATCGGACTCGGTGCAATGGGCGCGCCGATGGCGGGTCATCTCAAGGCGAAGGGGCTGCTGCATGCGGTGGCGAACCGCACACCGGCGAAGGCGCAAGCGCTGGCGCAAGAATGGGGTGTCCTCGCACCGGCCACGCTGGCGGAACTCGCCGCGCAGTGTGATGTGATTGCGTTGTGCGTCACCGCCGATGCCGACGTGCTCGGCCTGGTCGAGGCACTCGCGCCGCACCTCAAGCCTGGCGCGATCGTGATCGACCACTCCACCGTGGCGCCGGATACGGCTCGGCGCGCGGCAGTGCAGTTGGCGCAAGTCGGCGCGCATTTCCTCGACGCGCCGGTTTCCGGTGGCGTGGAAGGCGCGAAGAACGGCAAGCTATCCGTGATGGTTGGTGGCAACGCCGACGTATTGCAACGAGCGCTGCCGGTGCTGGAGGCCTATGCGTTGCGCGTCACCCATCTCGGCGACGTCGGCGCGGGACAGGCCACCAAGGCGGTGAACCAGGTGCTGGTCGCCGGTATCGCCCAGGCGGTCTGCGAAGGCCTCGCGCTGGGCGACGCGCTGGGCCTCGACCCCGAACGATTGATCCCCACGCTTGGCGCCGGTGCTGCTGGCAACTGGTTCCTCGACAAGCGCGGCGCCACCATGCTGCGCAATGAGTTCAGCGTCGGCTTCAAGCTGGCCCTGCTGCACAAGGATCTCGCCATCGTGCGCGGCATTGCCGAACAGGCTGGCACCGCGACCGGTGTGATCGAGCGTTCGCTAGCTGACTACGCGCAGCTGATGAGCGAAGGTTACGGCGATGACGATATTTCGGCATTGATCCGATTGAAGCGCGAGCCGTAATCGGGTGACTCCGTTTCCACCAGGGTTATCGCCCCGCCGATGAAAGCCATGTCCGTGGCAAGAGGTGTAACAAGGCTCGTACTCACCGTCTTGCTATGCGTTGTCCTCGCGGGCATCGGCTACGCGGTGATCCTGGCTGGCTTTCATCCTGCAGGGTTTTTCTAATCGCAACAGCCATCAGGCAAAGCAAGTTTTGGCTTTTGGCCACCAGCACGCGTTGAATCTCAGCAAGCCTGGCTTTTGGCCCCCTCCCCTGCTTGCAGGGTTGGGGTGGGGTCGCTCTTCGCCTCGAAGATCAAAAGCTTCACCCCCTCCCAACCTCCCCCTGCAAGCAGGGGGAGGAGCCATGCTCGCCAGTCCTAGCCGATAGCTGAGATTCGATGCGTGCAGGTTTGGCCGTCCAAACGAAAAGGCCGCGCAGATGCGCGGCCTTTCACGTCACGGCAAAACTGCTGCGAGAGCCTACTTCCCTTCTTTCAGCGCAATCGCATTGATACCTGCCGAGGCTAGGTGTTTCTTGGTCGACTCCAGCTCGGTGGCGGAGGGGAACGGACCGAGGCGGACGCGGTGATAGGTCTGACCACCGATGCTGACGGATTGCACATTGGCCACGAAGCCCTGCAAGGCGAGCTTGGCCTTCAGCGTTTCCGCATCGGCAGCATTCGGGAATGCACCGACCTGCAGCAGATAACCGCTGCCGGTCGAGGGAGTCGGCGCAGCGCTGACGGGTGCGGCGGTGATGGTTTCGCTGACCGCGGCCGGCGCATGGGTGTTGGCTGTTGCCTGCGGCGCGGTGGCCGCTGGCTGCTGGGCTGGAACTGCCTGCTGCACCGGCTGCTGCTGTGCGGCGAGCTGATCTTTCTGCTGCTGTTCGGCACGGGCCTGCGCGCTGATTTCGGCGTCCGGGATACGCACTTCTTTTTCCGACAGTACCGAATAGAAATCGTATTGCGGTTTCTTCGGCGCGGTCTGGCTGGCGGCAGGCTCGACCACGCCCGGCTCGCTGCCGGGTTCGGCGGTCGCTTGCGGGTTCGCCTGCGGGCCTTCGGGTTTATGCAGGGTGCTCAGCAGGCTGCCGCGCATCATCACGGCCATCAGGACGGCGCCAATCAGGATGCCGATGACGGCGTATCCCCAGCCCGGAAAACCATTGTTGCCATTGCGCACGGCCTGCCGGCCCTTGCCCTTGCGTGGTGCCATTACATGCTCTCCGGGGCGCTCAGGCCCAACAAACCCAGACCATTCTTCAACACTTGCTGCGTCGCCACCACCAGCGCCAGGCGTGCGTCGCGCAGCGCGGTGTCCTCGACCAGGAACTGGTGCGAGTTGTAATACGTATGGAACGCGTTCGCCAATTCGCGCAGCCAGGCGGCGACCAGATGCGGTTCCAGATTCGCCGTCGCCGCTTCGACCAGTTCGGGATACTTCGACAGCTCGGTGAGCAGGATCTGTTCGTGCTCGTTGTCCAGTCGTGTCAGCTGCTCGAGGCCATTGCGCAGATCGAACGTAAGCCCCTTCTCGCCGGCCTGGCGCAATACGCTGCAAACGCGGGCGTGTGCGTACTGGATGTAGTAGACCGGGTTGTCGTTGCTCTGCGAGCGTGCCAGATCGATATCGAACACCAGCTGCGAGTCCGATTTGCGCGAGATCAGGAAGTAGCGCGTCGCATCGCGGCCGACTTCATCGATCAGGTCGCGCAGGGTGACGTAGCTGCCGGCGCGCTTGGATATCTTCACTTCCTCGCCACCGCGCATCACCGTCACCATCTGGTGCAGCACGTATTCCGGCCAGCCCTTCGGGATGCCCGCGTCGAGTGCCTGCAGGCCGGCCTTCACGCGCGCCAGCGAGCCGTGGTGATCGGAGCCGAGCTCGGTGATCGCGCGCTGGTAACCGCGCTGCCACTTGCTCAGATGATAGGCAACGTCCGGCAGGAAGTAGGTATAGGTGCCGTCGGACTTGCGCATGACGCGGTCCTTGTCGTCACCGAAATCCGTGGTGCGCAGCCACAGCGCGCCGCCCTCTTCATAGGTGTGGCCGTGCGCGACGAGCTCGCGCACGGTCTCTTCCACCTTGCCGTTGGTGTACAGCGAGGATTCCAGGAAATACACGTCGAAGCCGACACCGAACGCCTTCAGGTCCAGATCCTGCTCGCGGCGCAGGCTGGCCACGGCGAAATGGCGGATCGCGTCCAGATCGTCGACATCACCGGCGCCGGTCACCGTCTCGCCATCGGCCACGACCGTTTCGCGATCGAGGTAGGCGCGAGCGACATCGGCGATGTAGTCGCCGCGGTAGCCGTTTTCCGGCCAGCTGCTGTCGTCCGGGGTGACGCCGCGGGCGCGCGCCTGCACCGAGATCGCCAGGTTCGCGATCTGCACACCGGCGTCGTTGTAGTAGAACTCGCGCTGCACTTTCCAGCCGGTGGCGTCGAGCAGCCGGCTCAGGCAGTCGCCGATCGCCGCGGCGCGGCCGTGGCCGACATGCAGCGGGCCGGTCGGGTTGGCGGAGACGAATTCCACCCCGACCGTCTTGCCGGCGCCGCTGTTGCTGCGACCGTAGGCGTCGCCCTGATCCAGGATCTGCCGCACTTCGGCGTGATACGCGCCAGCGGCCAGATAGAAGTTGATGAAACCGGGGCCGGCTATGTCCACCTTCTCCACCAGCGCATTCGTTGGCAGGGCGGCAACCAGCTTCTCGGCCAGCTCACGCGGCTTGAGGCGCGCCGGTTTGGCCAGCAGCATTGCCACGTTGCAGGCGAAGTCGCCGTGCTCGCGGCTACGCGCGCGCTCGATCACAAACCCCGGGAGCGCCAGGTCGGCGGGCAGGATGGCATCGTTTTGCAAGGTCTGGATGGCCTGCAAAATCAGGTCGCGCAACTGTGCTTTCACGAGGTGAGATCATTTCCGGATGGAACCGCCAATCCTAACAGACCGGCTTGCGGTCCGATGTGGAGCGTCGGCGGAGGCTTAAGCATGTGTCGTGCCGTGGGCTGTCCCGGATTTTGATGCACCGCAGTGGCTGATCTTGTGGATAAGTCTGTGGGGAAAGCCCGAGACCGCCGGTCGAAACCCACTTATGAGTCGCCAAATTTAGACATTCTTAAAAAAATAATAATAAAATTCAGTCAATTACACGACTAACTTGCCGTGGGTGACACGATAAGCCCCGTAAGTGCCGATATCGCTGGTTTGTGTATAAGTTTCGGTGACCTGGCAGCGTTACCTAGATGCGGATGGCGTCACCGATCTGTCATGCGGCATTGCGACAATGGCGCGGTGCCTGAAATGACTCCCCTCCATGACAGGCATTTGGAGACGCCGCTCTCTCCCCCTACCCTAATCGGCCCCACGGCGCGGTTCACTACCGCGCCGTTTTTTTTGGCTTTAGATCCTGGGTGGCGTCAGAGCAGGCCGCGAGCTGCCATCGACACCGGCTCGCCGCTGCCGATCACCAGGTGATCGAGCACGCGTACGCCGACTAACCGCAGTGCGTCCCGCAGTTCGTGGGTGATCGCACGATCGGCGGAGCTCGGTTCGGCAACACCGGATGGGTGGTTGTGCGCAAAGATCACCGCGCAGGCATTGTGCTGCAGGCATGCCCGCACCACCTCGCGCGGATGCACGCTGGCACCGTCTACGGTGCCGCGGAACAATTCCTCAAACGCCAGCACACGGTGGCGATTGTCCAGAAACAAACAGCAGAACACCTCGTACGGCAGATGACGCAGGCGCGCGCGCAGGTAGTCGCCGCTATCCCGCGGGTTGACCAGACTGTGTCGCTGTTTCAGCTCTTCGGCCAGGCTGCGCCGGGCTAGCTCGAGCGCGGCGGCGATCCGCGCTCGTTTGGCTGGCCCCAGCCCGGTGGCACGGATTTGTTGCTCGGGCCTGCTCAGCAGCGCGTCCAGGCTGCCGGCATTGGCGAGCAGTTCGCGGCCCAGGGCGATGGCGTCCTTGCCACGGCAACCACTGCCCAGCAGCACCGCCAGCAGCTCGGCGTCGGACAGCACGGCGCTGCCCCGGGCCAGCAGTTTTTCACGTGGACGCTCACCTTCGGGCCAGTCGCGGATGCTCATCCTCTTAGTCTGAGAGTTGCCGCTGATTTCATGCAGCGGCCGAGCGGGGTGAATCCGGTAAGCTAGGTGTCTGCCCGATTGTCAGGCCCGTCTTACATGAGTCTTGCCCAACGCCGAATCCTGCTGGGAGTGTCAGGTGGCATTGCCGCCTACAAGTCCTGCGAACTGGTCCGCCGACTGCGCGATCTGGATGCGCAAGTGCGCGTCGTGATGACCGAGCGCGCCACCCACTTCGTCAGCCCGACCACGTTTCAGGCGCTGTCCGGACAGAGTGTGCGGGTCAGCCTGTGGGATGAGCAGGCCGAAGCGGCGATGGGCCATATCGAGCTGGCGCGCTGGGCTGAGCGCATCCTCATTGCACCGGCCAGCGCCGACTTGATCGCGCGGCTGGCGCACGGGCTGGCCGACGATCTGCTGACCACGCTGTGTCTGGCCAGCGCCGCGCCGTTGTATCTGGCGCCGGCGATGAACCAGCAAATGTGGGCGCATCCAGCGGTACAGGCCAATATTGAAACACTGCGCCAACGCGGCACGCAGCTGCTCGGACCCGCCGCGGGCGAGCAAGCCTGCGGCGATATCGGCAGCGGCCGCATGCTGGAGCCACACGAGCTGCGCGACGCGATGGTGGCTTCGTTTGGCGGCCGCTCATTGGCCGACTTGAACGTGCTGGTCAGTGCCGGACCTACTTACGAGGATATCGATCCGGTGCGCTTCATCGGTAACCGCAGTTCCGGCCGCATGGGGTTTGCCGTCGCGCAGGCGGCAGCGCAGGCGGGTGCCAGGGTGACCTTGGTGGCTGGACCGGTGAGCCTTGCCACGCCAGCCGGAATCGCGCAGCGCATCGACGTGCGCAGCGCCGCGCAGATGCACGCGGCGGTGCTGGAAGCTGCCGCACAGACGGACATCTATATCGGTGCCGCCGCGGTGGGTGACTACCGGCCCCAGGAAGTATCGACGCACAAACTGAAGAAGCACGATGGCGCGGGGCTGTCTTTGCAGCTCAGCGAAAATCCGGACATCCTGGCCAGCCTGTCTGCACAAAGTGTGCGCCCCTTCCTGGTCGGATTTGCCGCCGAGACGCATGATGTGGCGAGCTACGCGCAGAGCAAGCTGCGCCGCAAGGGGCTGGACATGATCGCTGCCAACCAGGTCGGCGGTGGCCTCGGTTTCGAAGCTGCCGACAACGCATTGACTTTGTACTGGGCCGATGGCGCGCTCGAGCTGCCGCGTGCGTCGAAATCGGAGCTGGCGCAACAACTGATCGCCCAGGTGGCCGAACGCTACCGGTCCGGGCGCCAGTAATGGATCGGTCAATTATCGACGTCGAACTGAAAATTCTCGATCCGCGTCTCGGTGACAGCATTCCGCTGCCACAGGCCGCTACTTTCGGCAGTGCCGGCATGGATCTGCGCGCTGCGCTGGAGCAACCGCTGACGTTGGCGCCAGGCGAGAGCGCGCTGGTCCCCAGCGGCATCGCGATCCACATTGGCGACCCCGGCTGGTGCGCGCTGATCGTGCCGCGTTCGGGGTTGGGTCATAAGCACGGTCTGGTGATGGGCAATCTGGTCGGAGTGATCGATGCGGACTACCAGGGCCCCTTGATGATCTCGTGCTGGAATCGTGGCACTCAGCCTTACACCATCGCTGTGGGTGATCGCATCGCGCAACTGTTGCTGGTGCCGGTCGCGCAGGCCCGGCTGAATATCGTGACGACATTTGCGCCGAGTGAACGCGGTGACGGCGGGTTTGGCTCGACGGGTATCAAGTAGGATGGACGCGAAGCGAGCCGATGCGAAGTGCGTCGGCCTGACATGCACAACCTGCGGGGGCGGGACATGGTGATAAGCATCTCGCGGTCGCGTCTAGGCGGCCTGCGGATCAATTGGCGACATCAGATGTCACTGGCTGGTGGCACGCTGTTGTTGTTGGGGGGATTGTTCTGTGCCTGGCAAACCTGGCTGATTGCCAATGAAAGCAGTGCCATCGAGCGGGTCCACGCAGCACAGAGCGAGGCTGCTCAGGCGCTGGCCGCCGAGATTGCCACTGAGCGTGGCAGCGTCGCCAAAGTACTCGCGGCAGCGGATCCCGCCGCCTTGCTGAGCGACCCGGTAAAGGCCGCGGCGGCCCTGCGCCTGCAATTGCCGCAGGCCAGGAAGCTGGAGCTGTACAGCGGCGACCTGACCGAGGTATTGCACGCGAATTACCGCGTGTTCGGCTATGCCAAGGCGGCCCAGCTGATGGCAGCGCAGAGCGTCGATGGGATGCCGCCGGCGCAAAGTGTTTCCTATGGCAATGGTGATCGCCGACTGAGTCTGGTGATGCCGTTAGGGCCACCTTCGCAGGTGAAGGCCTGGGCCTGGGTCGAGTTGCCGTTCGCGCCGTTGCAACAGCGTTTTGAGTCGATCTCCCCGGCTGGCGGTCGACTGGACCTGCGTCAGGGTGATGATCGCGGCAACATGCAACTGCTCTCACACGGCACCGTGTCGGCCGAAGCGGAAGCCACGGGCAAGCCGATTGCCGGCAGCATGTTCAGTGTGGGCGCTGGTTTGCCGGGCGCCTTCATCGTGTTGCCTGGTCCGTGGCCGCTGAGCGTACTGCTTACATTGTTGGGCTTGGGCGGCGGCGTGTTCCTGCTGTCGCTGCGTAAGCAGTTGCGCGAACGACCGGTGGTTGAGCCCGAGGAATTGTTGTTGCCTGCAAGAGTCGAGAATACCCGCACGCTGGACGCGCCGATCACGCCAGCGGTCGCCCCGCCGCCCGCCGCACTTGTCGCCGTCGCGACCAAGGTGGATCCGAGCATCTTCCGTGCGTATGACGTGCGTGGCGTCGTCGGCAAGACCCTGAACAAGGATGTGGCGCGAGCGCTCGGCCAAGCGATCGGCACGGTGATGAGCGAGAAGGGCCTGCGCGAAATCGTCGTCGGTCGCGATGGCCGCCTGTCGGGTCCCGAACTGGCCGGTGCGTTGTCCGACGGATTGCGTGCCGCCGGCATCGACGTGATCGACGTGGGCGCCGTGCCGACTCCCGTCGTCTACTACGCGGCCTATCGTTTCAATACCGGCTGTGGTGTGGCGGTTACCGGTAGCCATAATCCACCGGACTACAACGGCTTCAAGATCGTGGTCGGCGGCGAGACACTGGCCGAAGGCGCGATCCAGGATTTGTATCAACGCATCGCCAGCGGTGCGTTGGACAGTGGCGGCCAGGGCAGCCTGCGACAGGTTGACGTGGGGCCCGATTACATCGAGAAAATCATTTCCGACGTGCTGGCCGAGCGACGCCTGAAGATCGTCGTCGATTGCGGCAACGGCATCCCCGGTGCGCTGGCGCCACAGGTGCTGGAGGGCGTCGGCTGCGAGGTGATTTCGCTGTATTGCGATGTTGACGGCACCTTCCCGAATCATCATCCGGACCCGTCCGACCCGCACAATCTGGAGGATCTGATCCTCTCCGTGCAAAGCACCGGCGCCGATCTTGGCATCGCGTTTGACGGCGACGGCGATCGCCTTGGCGTGGTGTCCAAATCCGGCGAGATCATCTACCCGGATCGTCTGCTGATGCTGTTTGCACGCGACGTGCTGTCACGCCAGCCTGGCGCCACGATCATCTACGACGTCAAATGCACCGGCCATTTGAAAGGCCAGATTCTCGATGCCGGCGGCAGCCCGCTGATGTGGCGCACCGGCCATTCGCTGATCAAGGCGAAAATGCGCGAGACCGGAGCCGAACTGGCCGGCGAGATGAGCGGCCACTTCTTCTTCAAGGAGCGCTGGTACGGTTTCGACGATGGCATCTACGCCGCCGCACGATTGCTGGAAATACTCGCCGGGGATCTGCAGGGACGCACGCCGGAAGAAATCTTCGCCACGCTGCCGAAAAATATCTCCACCCCGGAGCTGAAGGTGGAAATGGCCGAGGGCGAGCATTATCACTTCATGGACAAGCTGCGCCAGCAAGCCAGCTTCGGCGACGCCACGCTGATCACCATCGACGGTGTGCGTGCGGACTGGCCGGATGGCTGGGGGCTGGTACGCGCGTCCAATACCACGCCGGTGCTGGTGCTGCGCTTTGAAGCGGACAATCAAGCCGCGCTCATGCGCATCCAGCAGGTCTTCCGCAAGCAGATGCTTGCAGTGGATGCCACGTTGAAGTTGCCGTTCTAAGGCAATAAGTGCCTGGGTAGTCGTTCAATACCCTCTGCCCCACGCAGAAGGTATTCCCGGGACGTTCGCTGCGGGAGTTACCCGGAGCATTTGGACAGGCTCTACTGCCCCGGCTGCGCTTGCGCCGACTTGAGCTGGCGATACAGCTCCAGCTGCTTCGCCTGCTGCCCCACGGTCTGCACCCGCTGCGCCTGCTGGCGGTCCAGTGCGTTGCGCTGGCCGGTGACTACGTTGCGCTGCTGGCTGATGCTGTCGGCCAGGTACTTCGGCACCGGCGCCTTGGAACGCTCGAGATCGGCCGCTCGAGCGAGCAGGTCGGTCAGCGCCTTTTCCTGGATGTGCAGGTTGGTCTGGGTAGTGTGGATCTGCTGGTCGATGGTATCCAGCTGCTGCTGCTGCGAGAGCTTGAACGATTGCTCGTCCGGGTAAGCAGCCAGCATCTGCTCGCCGGCTTTGGCGCGCTCCTGCACGGCTTCCTGCTGGGCGGCCTGCGCGGCTGCCAGCTTGTTCGCCGCGTCGCGTTCCTCCGGGCTCAACTGCCGCGGCACATGCTGGATGGTCAGGCCCTGGGTGTTGACCACGTCATAGCCGAACTTCATCGCATCGGCGGTGAGGCTGTCGGTGAAATGCATCTGGCCTTGGGCGTCGTACCATTTGTAGTGGTAGGCGCCGGGCGTAATGCTGCCGCTCTGGGCGTGCGCCGACAGACTCGCGGCCAGTGCGGCAGAGGCAAAGACGGATAGTAATTTGCGCATGGGTTCCCCTTATATGGCTCAGTATAGCCGGCGCCTACACACTGGCTAGCTCGGCACTGACGGCACCAGTCACTATCGTGACGGAGTTGCCTGAGCTTACCCGCCGGCGATCACAAACTCAGCCCTGCACTCCGTAGCGTTCACGGTAGGCCAGCAAACGAGTGTGTTCGGCGGCCAGTTGCGGCCGTTCCCCGGCGTACGCCAGCACATCGTCGAAGCCGGTAATCGCGATCACCGGGATGCCATGCTCGGCAGCGACTTCCTGCGCGGCAGAGAGCTCGCCCTGCCCGCGCTCCTGACGATCCAGCGCAATCAGCACGCCGGCCGGCTCCGCGCCGTGCGAGCGGATCAACGCCAGCGACTCGCGTACCGCCGTACCCGCGGTCATCACGTCGTCGACAATCAGCACGCGGCCCTTGAGCGGTGCGCCAACCAGTACGCCGCCCTCGCCGTGATCCTTGGCCTCCTTGCGGTTGTAGGCCCAGGGCAGATCACGCTGCTGCTGGTCGGCCAGCGCGATGGCGGTTGCCGCGGCCAGCGCAATGCCCTTGTAAGCCGGGCCGAACAGCATGTCGACGGCCAGTCCCGAATTCATCAGGGCCTGGGCATAGGCACGACCCAGCTGGGCCAGCGCGGCACCGGAATCGATCCGGCCCATGTTGAAGAAATACGGGCTTTGCCGCCCGGATTTCAGGGTGAAGTCGCCAAAGCGCAGCACTTCGCGCTGCAGGGTGAGTTCGATGAAGTCGCGCTGGTAATCTTGCACAGGTCGTCTCGCCAATAATCGGATTCAGGATCGGTGTTGATTCAGGGCAGTCCACGCAGCAACAAGTGCTGCGGTCCGGAACGGCCGCCATGGTACAGCTCGCCGCTGTCGATGAAGCCAGCCCGAAGATACAGCTGCGTCGCAATGTGATTGTTGCAATTCACGGTGAGCACCAGCTGGCGCGCCTGCCGGTGGCGCTCGGCCAGGTCGGCAATGAGCGCGGCGAGTGCCAGCGCACCATACCCCCGACCTTGCCAATGGGTATCGATGAAGAATGCGCGCAAGCCCAGCGACGGCACCGCGAAATCACGACCGGCCACGCTGCGTGCATTGGGTTCGATACGGTAATAACCCACGGGGGTATCGCCGCGCAGGATCGCCATCGGCTCGCTGCCGGGGCACAGCGCCACGTCGGCCAGCAAATCGGCGATGACGCGCACCCAGTCGCGTTGCGCTGGCAGCACCCCCAGGCGGAGCAGCGCCGGGCGCAGCGCAGCATCGACCGGTGCGACGCGGATGCTGGAATCTACGGGTGTGTTCATTCAGGCCTGCTCTGTCTGTGCATGTGGAGCTACCACGGCAGGCGCGGGTGACGTGCTGCGGTTGTTATGATCGCCTATCACTGTCGGGAGACTCCATGCGTATCATCAGCCTCAACGCCAACGGCATCCGCTCGGCCGCCACCAAGGGCGTGTTCGATTGGTTGCGCGAACAGAACGCCGACGTCGTCTGTCTGCAGGAAACCAAGGCGCAGGAGGATCAGTTGACCGATCCGATGTTCCGCCCGGATGGCCATCATTGCTTCTATCGCGATGCTAGTACCAAGAAGGGTTATAGCGGCGTGGCGATCTATGCCAAGCGCGAGCCCGATCAGGTACTGACCGAATTGGGCTGGGACGCGTTCGACAACGAAGGCCGCTACATCGAGGCGCGGTTTGGCAATCTTTCGGTGGTGTCGCTGTACGTGCCGTCGGGCTCCTCCGGCGACGAGCGCCAGCAGTTCAAGTTCAAGGTGATGGAGTGGCTGACGCCGACCTTCGATGCGTGGCTGAAGAGCGGGCGCGACTACGTCATTTGTGGCGACTGGAACATCGTGCACACCAAGAACGACATCAAGAACTGGAGCTCCAACCAGAAGAATTCCGGCTGCCTGCCGGAAGAACGTGCCTGGCTGGACCTGCTGTTCCAGCAACGCGGCTGGGTCGACAGCTTCCGTGCGTTAAAGCCCGACGCCGTCGAGTACACGTGGTGGTCGAACCGCGGCCAGGCGCGTGCGAATAACGTCGGTTGGCGCATCGATTACCAGGTCGCGACGCCGTCTTTGCGTGATCGTCTGAGCGGCTGCTCGATCTATCGTGAACAGCGCTTCTCCGACCATGCGCCGTACACGGTGGACTATGCCGACTGAGCCCGCGCCGTCGGCGGTAGTGGCGCTGCCGGGACGCCCATGGCGTGTAGCCAGCATCGGACTGCTCGGCTTCGCCTCCGGCCTGCCGTTGGCGCTGTCGTCCGGATCGCTGCAGGCGTGGTTCACCACGGCGGGCATGAGCCTCAAGGCGATCGGCTGGGTCACCCTGATCGGCCAGGCCTATGTGTTCAAGTTCCTGTGGGCGCCGCTGCTGGACCGGCTGCCACTCCCGTTTCTGGGTCGACGCCGTGGCTGGATCATGCTGATGCAGCTGCTCTGCGGCGCGGCGCTGATCAGCATGAGTTTCTACACGCCGCAACTCGCGGCGCCCACGATCGCATTCTTCGGCGTGCTGTTGGCGTTTGCCTCGGCGACACAGGACATCGCCTATGACGCGCATCGCACCGACCTGCTGCCGCCAACCGAGCGTGGCTGGGGCACTGCGTTCTCGCAGGGTGGGTACCGACTTGGCATGCTGGTGTCCGGAGCGCTCGCGCTGATCCTGGCCGATCGTCTGGGTTGGGCATGGGTGTACCGACTGATGGGCGCGCTGATGCTGGGCACAATGTTGGTCACCGTGCTGTCTCCTGATGCGCCCGATGAACAGCCTGCGCGCAGCTTTAGGGACGCTGTGGTGCAGCCGTTCGTGGATTTCTTTCAGCGTTACGGCAAACTCGCCCTGGCGTGGCTTGTGCTGATGGTCCTGTACAAATTGTGCGATGCGTTCGCGCTTTCATTGTCGACGACCTTTCTGTTGCGCGTACCGCAGTTCTCGTTGACTCAGGTTGGCACGGTCAGCAAGACGTTCGGCCTGGTCGCCGGTCTGCTCGGCGCACTCGCCGGTGGCTGGGTGGTCACGCGGATGCGGCTGTTTCCGGCACTGATGATGCTCGGCGTGGCGCAGGCGCTGGTTAATCTTGGCTACATCTGGTTGGTGCACAGCGGACCCGATATCGTGGCGATGGCCAGCGTCGTGTCGGCGGAATATTTCTTCAGCGGCCTGGGCAGCACGGCGTTTGTGGTGCTGGTAACGGCGCTGTGCAACGTGCGCTTCTCGGCGACCCAGTACGCATTGTTGTCTGCGTTGTCAGCCGTGGGTCGGGTGTTCCTCGGCCCGGTCGCAGCTTGGCTGGTGCCGCAAGTTGGTTGGTCGATGTTCTTCGTGATTACCGCCTTGTCGGCGATTCCGGGCCTGCTGCTGGTGATCGCGTTACGTGACGCGATCCGTCGGGTCGAGCTGGCTCGGCCGCAGTGAGACGAGGCGGGATCGTAAACAGGCTCTTGTCAGGATAGCCAACCAGGCCACGGAAGCGGTCGCCAGATGCGTCAGAATCCTTGTGACCGAAGGGGACGTCAAACTCCCCGGTAACCTTTCAAGGAGCGCGGCTTGTGCCGGACGTGATCTTGCAGCATGTCGACAGTCTGCTGGTCGAGCGCATCAAGTCGCTGGCCAAGGAGCGGCAGTGCACGATCAATGACGTCATGCTCGACGCCTTGCGCAATGGTCTGGGCACGTCGGCCCCACAGGAGTTCAGCGAAAACCTGCGCGACCCGCAAACGCTGTTGGTGCTCGGCGATCATTGGGAAGCCGATGAAAGAGGGATATTTGAGGAAGCACTGCACGCGCTGGTGCAGACTCCCGCGACTCAATTGGCGCCGGAAAACACCCGTGACGATGAGTCTGAAGATGGTGCCGGGTAGATCGCGCCAAGTACCCGCGGACCCCGCGCACCCGTGACCGCAGGCAGGTTGCCGGGCAACCCGAGCAGACGCTGGCGCGCCAGCCAGGCGAACGCGCTGGCTTCGATAAAGTCCGGATCGATGCCGTATTCGGCAATGCTGCGCAGGGCGCGCGGAGCCAGCAGTTCACCCAGCCGTCGCATCATGGCGCCGTTGTGCGTGCCGCCACCGCAAACCAGCACATCCTCAGCCGTCGGTGCGTGTTGAACGATCGCCGCGGCTACGCTGCGCGCTGTCAGCTCCAGCAACGTTGCCTGCACGTCGGCTACATTCAGCGCAGCCAGCCGTGGATGTGTGGCCAGCCAGCTTAGGTGGAAGTGCTCGCGTCCGGTGCTCTTGGGCGGCGGCAGCGCGAAGTAGCCATCGGCCAACATCGCGTCCAGCAAGACATGATCGACCTGCCCGCTGGAAGCAAACTCACCGTCGCGGTCAAACGGCTCGCCACGGTGACGCAGGCACCAGGCATCGAGCAGGCCGTTGGCCGGGCCGGTGTCGAAGCCCTGCACACGGCCATCGGCAGCGAGCACGGTGATATTCGCAATACCGCCCAGGTTGAGTACCACCCGCGTATGGCCCGGCCGCGCCAGCAGCATCGCGTGCAGCGCCGGCAGCAACGGTGCGCCCTGTCCACCCGCCGCGAGATCCGCGCGGCGAAAGTCCGCCACCACGTCGATGCGGCAGCGTTCGGCAATCACACTGGGGTCGCCCAGTTGCAGCGTAAAGGGATACTGGCCAGTGGGCCGATGACGTAAGGTCTGACCATGCGAACCGATCGCCCGGACCGTTGATGCGGGAGTGGCGCTGTGTTCAAGCAAGTGCGAGGCGGCGTCCGCGAAGCAATGGCCAATTTCGACGTCGAGCCGTCCAAACGCGTCGAGGTCCAGTGCCGCTTCGCCTTGGGCCAGCGCGAGCATGCGATCGCGCAAGGCCGGTGGCCAGGGGTGAGCGTGAGTGGCCTGCACCTGTGGCAGACCATTGCTGAAGCTGACCAGTGCGACATCGATGCTGTCCGCACTGGTGCCGGAAATCATTCCCAGGTAAAGCGCCGAGGCGTCATCCACGCGCGCGTTGCTCTCAGTTGTCGTTGTTGGCGGGCGCGTTCGCGCGCGCCAGCTTGATCTGCGAATCCAGCTCGGTCAGTCGCGCCAGCTGCGGTTGCACCACCTGTGCCTTGAACTTGGCCATCTGGGTGGCTGGCAGCGGCTCGGGTTTCGGCAAAGTCACCGTCTGCGGATCGCGTTGCACGCCGTCGACGCGAAATTCGTAGTGCAGATGAGGGCCGGTGGCGAGGCCGGTCATGCCGACGAAACCGATCACCTGGCCCTGCTGCACATGCTGGCCGATCTTCTCGTCGGCGAAGCGCGACATGTGGCCATAGGCGGTACTGATGATGCCGCTGTGCTGGATGATGACAAAGTTGCCGTAGCCATTCATCCAGCCACGAAATTTGATCACGCCATCACCGGCGGCATGAATCGGCGTGCCGGTGGGGGCGGCGTAGTCGACGCCCTTGTGGGCACGCATCAGGCCGAGAATCGGGTGCAGGCGTGATGCGCTGAAGGTCGAGGAGATCCGCGTGAAGTCGACCGGGATGCGCAGGAACGACTTCTGGATCGGCCGCCCGTCTTCGCTGAACCAGCCGTCGCTGCCGTCGCTCTTCTTGAAGCGATAAGCGGTGTAGCGCTTGCCCTGATTGACGAACTCAGCGGCGACAATGTCGCCCTCGCCGTAGCGCGTGCCATCGCGGTAGACGTCGTCGTAGATCACCGTGAAGCTGTCGCCCACACGCAGATCCTGCACGAAATCGATGTCGTACTTGAACAGGTCGGCGAGCTTGCCGACCATCGCCGCGTCCATGCCGGCCTGGTCGCCGGCAGCGAACAGGCTGCTGCGGATGACGCCGTGTGCTACTTGCTCGCGCACATCCATGTCGCGCTGCTGGATGGCGACCGTGGGCTGCGCACCGTCGAGACGAACGATCGCGCGGCTGGCCTGGTCCTGGTCAAAGCGCAAACCCTTGAGGCTGCCGTCGCTGCCGAGCAGAAAATCGAACTCCTGGCCGGGGCGGATATTGTGCAACGCGGTTTTCGCGCTACCGGCGGCGTCCACCACCTTCTGCAGGTCGGTCATGCTGAGGCCGCGACCGGTGAAGATATCCGATAGCGTCTGCCCGGGTTGCACCCGCACGATCTGCCAGTCATCCACGGTGGGGGCAGGTGCATGGATCGGGGTATCGCGGGGCAACGCCAGCGTCAGCAACGCATGCGCCTCCGGTATCGGCGCCGGACGCATCGCGCTGGCCCAGGCCGGCAAGATGAAGCCGGACAACAGAGTGATCAGCAGCGCCGTTCCGGCGAGCACCCAGCGCTCGCGATGCCAGTGAATCGGTTCGATGTCGGCCGAACGGTTGAACGACCAGTGGGAACAGCGCTCGTAAAAATGGGAGTGTTGACGTTGTGCCTTGCGGCAGATGGCTTGCTTGCGCGCGTGACGCGCGCCCTGATTTTCTTCAGCCATGCTATGGGTGTCCCGCGGTACAAAGTAACAAACAAGGGGTACCATAACGGTCATGTGTAAATGGCGTCAACGCCTTTTCCATCAAGGGTTTGCGTGCGCTTCCGGGTTAACGCACAATTAACGTTGGCGATGCGGCCGGATTCCCCGGTGTCGGTCCCGCCCCACGGTTACAACTAAGGAAATGCATGAGCGAGCTTGAGCAGGCGCTGGCCACGATTGCGCGTGGCGCCGACGAAATCATCAAGCGGGAGGATTTGGCCGAGCGCCTGAAAAGCGGTCGCCCGTTGCGCATCAAGGCCGGCTTCGACCCGACCGCGCCGGATCTGCATCTGGGCCATACCGTACTGCTGAACAAGATGCGGCAGTTTCAGGACCTGGGTCACCAGGTGATCTTCCTAATCGGGGACTTCACCGGCATGATCGGTGACCCCACCGGCAAGAACGTCACCCGCAAGCCGCTCACCCGTGAGGATGTGCTGGCGAATGCAGAGACTTACGCCAGCCAGGTCTACAAGGTGCTGGACAAGGAGCGCACCGAGCTGCGCTTCAATTCCGAATGGTTTGGCCAGATGTCGGCAACCGACCTGATCAAGCTGGCCGCACAACATACGGTCGCGCGCATGCTCGAGCGCGATGACTTCGCCAAGCGTTACGCGGCACAGCAGCCGATCGCCATCCACGAGTTCCTGTATCCGATAACCCAGGGTTACGACTCGGTCGCGCTGAAGTGCGATGTCGAACTCGGCGGCACCGACCAGAAGTTCAACCTGCTGATGGGGCGCGCGCTGCAGGAGCATCACGGCCAGCCGGCACAGATCGTGTTGACCATGCCGTTGCTGGTGGGTCTGGACGGCGTCAACAAGATGTCCAAGTCGCTCGGCAACTACATCGGCATCAACGAGCCGGCGATCGACATGGTCACCAAGACCATGAAGATCGGCGACGAGTTGATGTGGCGCTGGTTCGAGCTGCTCAGCTTCGACGTGTCGCTGGACGAACTGGCACAGATGAAGCGCGAGGTCGCGAGCGGGGTGCTCAATCCGCGAGATGCGAAGCTGCGCCTCGCGCGCGAGCTGACAACGCGCTTCCATGATGCCGCCGCTGCCGAGCAGGCGATCGCCGGCTGGCAAGCCGTGGTCAGCGGTGAAGGCGATACCAGCCTGCTGCCACTCACGGAAATCGCCGTACCTGCAGAAGGTCTGCGTCTGCCTGCACTACTCACTGCCGCAGGCCTCACGCCGAGTAACGGCGAGGCGAATCGCAAGCTCAAGGAACGCGCCGTGCGCATCGACGCAGAAGTTGTCGAAGATGCACAACGCGTGTTTTCCCCGGGTTTCGAAGGGGTTTTGCAGATCGGCAAGCGCAACTTCGCTCGCGTGCTGTTGACGCTCGCATGAGTTGATCGCGATGACGCAACGTCATCACGATGCGTTCGCGAACGGATGTTTCGCATGAGAACAACGTCTTACGTGAAGCACGAAAAATAATTTCAGAAATAGCTTGCCAAAGAGGGGTTGCGTACCTAGTATTCGCCACCCCGCCGCTGCAGCGCTTCGCACGGCAACATCAGCAGCAAAAAAGTTCTTCTGCAGGTGTTGACGGTCACGAAAAGCGATGTAGAATGGGCGGCTCACCTAGGACGAAACGTCTCAGGTAGTTACTGAGGAATCAGTAACAAGCGATTGATCTTTGACAGTGTGCGCAGGTGAATTGTGTGGACGTCTTGCGATGGAGGGTTACGACCTGTCCAAATAAATGCAAGCGTCCAACCAAAGAAACACAGTAATGAGTTTTTCGGTTGGGACTAACGCTTCGGAAAGATAGATGAGGAGTTCCGCAAGGGACGAATTGTCGAAAACTTAAGTGAAGAGTTTGATCCTGGCTCAGATTGAACGCTGGCGGCATGCCTAACACATGCAAGTCGAACGGCAGCACAGTGGTAGCAATACCATGGGTGGCGAGTGGCGGACGGGTG
>Ga0302221_10000084_pt1 | contig 94960 bp, 77 predicted proteins | sample II_Palsa_E2_1_FD_193517 | JGI IMG/M metagenome (GOLD analysis project Ga0302221, IMG submission 193517) | Peat permafrost microbial communities from Stordalen Mire near Abisko, Sweden - II_Palsa_E2_1 | ecosystem: Environmental > Terrestrial > Soil > Palsa > Peat permafrost | place: Sweden... | reverse complement strand
AATAGTGAGTGTTGTTCCTCAATACTATTCCGAAAGATGATAATATTAGTTATCATAGGTCGCTTGAAGCACAACCATCTTTAGTGGTTGGGTAGTTCACAAATAATTACCGGGCGAGTTTATTTGTTTTTAGCGTTTCCTTCTTGATTTCTATGACTGGTGTTTCGGTTTTACCGAAAAGGATTTCTGCATTCAGGTCCAAAACGTCCTTTTGAAGGTCATAAATTTTTTCAGTTAACTTTTTGACTCTTTGAGACCCATATTGATAGCCAATTATAAAAACCACAATTCCTGTGAAAATGACCTCAAGAATATTCAGGTGAAATGACTGAAGAAGGGTAATAATGTTTTCCATAGATTAATTTTTATAGGATTGGATCGGGCTTAAATGAATATATAAATGTAATTGAAGTTATCCCCAGTTACAACGGGTAATTGCTAATCTTTATTGCGCGTATAATTACTAGGCAATCCTTAGTAAATTATCCCGTCCATGACTACATGACGTAAATACAAAAGCCCCTGGATTTCCAGTGGGCTTTTGCAAAAATTTTGTTTCGATATATTAATAAGGCAATATTATTGGATAAGTCCTTCCATTGGGGCCAGTCCAAATAATTTCCATATAATAATTTCCAGATCCTGGGCAGGTGGTAGCATTTCCTGTGGCATCCAGACCATATGTAATCGTAGAATTCAGGCTATCAGATCTTAAGATCGTGTTCTGTCCACTAACCAATCTGAAATCACAATCCTGGCGAATTACTTTGGATGCAGAAATTAAAGATTCAATGCTCGTTCCAAACCTATTGACACCCCATTCAGCAACATCTGTATTGCCATTGTTGTCCGAATGAGTACCAGTGGTAGTGACCACGATGCCATCATTATAGATAAACACGCGCTGTTTAGCAACATTCCAAACGCCTACAGAACCATTAGGATAAGTGATTGACAGGCTGTCTGTCACAGTGTGGGTAATGGTTTCCATGTTAGCCAATTCGACCCATGCACCACCGCTTACGTTTGTAATGGTCTTTGTTCCATTAAGTACAATCGTAGTATTATCGCTGATTCTGGTGATTGAAAGATTTTGGATACTAATAGTTACTGTTGCTCCAACATCCCTCCAATGTTCGCTGACAGGCAGAGAAATGACAACTGTTCCTGTGCGTGTGCGGTTACCCCAACAATTAGTCCCATTGTAAGTGATGGTAACGGTCTTCGGGCTCACCGTAGTGTCAATGACAACAGATGCATCGCAAATAATGCTGTCATTAGCAGCACCGGGACCGCCTCCCAGTGTAGTTCCTGATCCAGAATGCAGGATGGCCTTAATGGATTCTCCTGATACAGAAGAACTGCTATTAAGACTCGTTTCCGCATCATTGGAGACATTTTCATCTTCATTGGAGACGCGGGTCTGATCATCACCCTGAGTTGACAACGTGTTTGTGGTGGTTGTAGTAGTGCTCGAACCCGAGTTACTTTTTTGACAAGCATAAAATATACTTGTGGACGCAATAATAATAACTATTGCAAAACGAAATTTCATAGTTGTTTTCATGTTTTGTTGTTTTTGAATAAGATTTTGTTTGGATTTGCAGGACCTAACGGAACTTGGGGGGTTTTATTTTGGCATTAACAAGCATTAACAAAAACGTACGGAAATGTAAGCTTGGTCCATGTATTGGATCATATCCAAATTCGGGATTCCCTTCGCGGGTCGGGACTTTACCATATCAATGGTGCAGTTTGTTGGGATCGCGTGTAGACCGATTTGAACCAGCGCAGGGGCCTTTCTGGAAGGGCTAACAGTGATATCGCCATCAAGAAATTACCGAGCAATTGGCTTAGTTTAAAAGCGCCTGTGGAACTGATAAAGGAGGCCTCTATAGCAAAAGCCCTGGATAAAACCAGGGCTTTTGTTGCCCGACAAGGATTCGAACCTTGACAATCAGATCCAGAGACTGATGTACTACCATTATACTATCGGGCAATAAGACGGCAAAAGTACTTGAAAGCCTTTTGAAAGGGAAAAAATCAACTTATTCTTTTTATCGGTGCACTTCTGTTGCTTATTAGCTTCTGCCTGATTAAATTATATACAATTCAAGCATAAAGATCTCCGTTAAGGAGGACCAGTATCTTATATGCAGGAAAACGGCCTAAAACCGCCATTTTGTTTAAACTGTGATACTTATTGGAAAGGGTATAAGAAAATTCAAAAAAATCTAAATTATTGATTTTCAACACCATAAAAAATATAAGCCAAGTGGTTACAAACCGGTTTACAGCTATTACTATTATATGAAAGTCGAAAGAAAATTTGATGATATTGAGCTGATCGCCGCCATCAGAGATAAAAAAACCCTGAATCAGGCCATCTTATTCATTTATCAGCAATATTCCGACACTGTAAGTTCTTTTATTATTCATTACGGAGGCAGCAGACAGGATGCACAAGACATTTTTCAGGAAACAACTGTTGCTTTTATCGACATCGTGGAGAATGGCAAATTCCGGATGGAGGCAAGCATAAAGACCTTTTTGGTTTCAATTGCCCGGAACATCTGGTTTAACGATCTAAGAAAGAAAGAGCGTTCAGGACAGCGTGAAAAAATGTTTGAAAACAACCGGGAGCAAAAAGAAATGGATGTCAGTCAATTCATCGGAGACCGGGAATTAAAACAACAGCTAAGTGAGTTATTATCTCAATTAGGCGAACCCTGCAGAAAGATACTTTTGTTGTTTTACTATGAAAGCCTGTCCATGAAAGAAATGTTAGACCACCTCCCTTACGAAAATGAGCAGGTGGTAAGAAATAAAAAATACAAATGCCTCTTGCAATTAACGGAAATCATCAAAGGACATCCGCAGTTGGCAAAGCAGATAAGCGAACTAATCAAATAGTAGAATTATGTCAAACGATCAGCAGAACATATTAATTGATTTCTTAGACAATAACATCGGGAACCTGCAATTCCTTGAAGTGGGAGAATCTATCCTTAAAAACAAAGAAACCGCCCAACAATGGGAATGCCTAAAATTAGCGGTTAAGGGTATTGAATATGCCGGACTTCGGGAGCGGGTGGCACTCGTTGGTAAAGAATGGCAAAGCCAAAATCAAGTTTTTGAAAAATCAAAGCCTGCCATCGTAAGAAATCTCTATCGCAATGCGATTCGAGTAGCGGCCAGTATTTTTTTATTGGTTGGCTCTGCAGCAGTGTATAAGTATACCACCGTAACTTCCGAAGGATTTTTGAATAAATCTTATACTTCCTATGATCTAAATACTAGCAGGGGTGCTGTGAATGCTGACAAATTGGAGCGGGCATATAGAGATAAAAACTGGGCAGAGGTTCTGAGTGTGTTTAATTCCTTGGATAGCAAGAATAATAAATCCTATTTTCTTGCTGGTATGGCCAATATGGAGTTAAAAAAATATGGTCCAGCCATCACCAATTTTGAACAGATAATTAATACAAACACTCGTTCCGGCGACAATTATTTTGGTGACGAGGCCCAATATTATTTGGCATTAAGCCTTATCGCAAATCATGAAGAATCCAAAGCGGGGATTATTATAAATCAAATAAAAGCCAATAAAGATCACCTTTACTATAACCAGGCAAATGAGATATCGAACCTTGATTTAAAAATAATACAAATAAAAGACCGTAAGTAGATGGTAATCATTTAGATAAAAAATTAAAAAAACATCCCTTTTTCGGTTACGTTTTGATTCGCAGAACACACTATTAATAGTAAGCAGCAAGATAGAAAACAAAAAGTAGATCGTACAATCACTGAAAATTGAAAAGCCAAAATTATAAACAATAAAATCCCTCTTCTTATGAAACCGGCCCCTAAACCCTTTATCTTTTATCAAAATCCGATGAAAAGACCGATCTATAATCCATGAAAAACCTAGCCAAATCCTAAGAAAAGACCATAAAAATCCAGCCAAAATTTAAAAAAACAATTACAGAAAATCTTTGAAGAATCCAGATCCAATGAAAAATGTTTCCAAATCCAAAATGAAGAACCAGCTCAATTAAAAGTCGACGTACCCAGAAAAGAGCATCGTAAAGCTTAGATAACGTTTTTTAGAATCCATAGTCCTTGAAAAGCGTCGACTTTTTTTTCATTCTTCTTTCTTTTAAGAAAACTAAGGTCACTATGCAAAGTAGGACCAATGAAGAAAAAGCGATCATCCAATTACCTCGAATTTTTTTTCCACAAACGGGTTCTATATTTCCAATCAACACCAGATTTGACCAATAATCGGGGCTTTTATATAATGCATTGCTGTGAATAAAATCCAGTTTCGCTTGTTGCAAAGCCTTTGATTTTGAGTATCCCTTCATGAGATAGCTATGAAATTGTTTCAGAATGAATGAAGTAGACCTGTCATCTGCCTTCCACAAACTGTTGATGGTGCTGCCGCAGCCGGCATAGGTAAATGCCCGCGCCAGACTAATAACCCCTTCATTATTCACCAGCTCACCTTTTCCTGTTTCGCAGGCACTTATGATCACAAGTTTAGTAGCATTCATATTTAGTCCATAGAGTTCATCAAGATATAATCGATTTTCTGTGCTCTCTTTTTGCCGCGCAAAAAACGCCACAAAGGACGCTGATGGATTATTCAAATCACCAAATGCATGAGTGGCCAAGTGGACAATCGAGTATTTATTAATTTGTCGAACGAATTCTTCCTTAGTAGCGGAACTGTCAATATATATAGCTCCGCTTAAACCTGATATCTCATCTGCTGAAGCCGGTAATTGACTAAATTCTTCTGAATCTGATCGCTTAAATCTTTCATCTTTTCCTGCGAAAGGCGCAAAAGCCAAGACTCTATATGGTTCATCCGTTTCATTTGGAGGACCCATGGGGTGAACTACGAACCGGGATGAGAACTGGTAACTGACGGCCGTAGTTTCCAGAATAGTTTGGGACCCCGGATTCGAAGGAAGAGATTCAAAGGGAAGAAAGCATAATATCCCGTCAGGAATAATAATCCATTCTTTTTTTTCAGCGATGGCTGATTGTATCGGCCGGATCAATAGATTATAAATGCGATGCCCAGTTTCTGCTCCGCTAAATTTACGACCACTTTCCGTTGCTTTCAGCATATTAAGCCATCCCCCTATATTTTTTTCCAGAACGGACAAGGAATCAATTTGAATATATTTGAGATCATCATCGGTGAGCAGGAATACGTGAAGCGCTTTTTCCGTGGTATAAAAGCTAATCAGCAATTGATCTTTTGTTAGATGCTGTTGTAATTCTTTCACTCCAGGGTAGGTATCATCATATTTGAGCTTATAATATGCGTTGTTTTTCTCAAACTCCTTATTGAGTTTGGATAGTTCGATCTCGTAATCTGATTTTTCCCTGGCAATAGATTCGATCGCTTTGCTATTCTGGGATGGTTGTTCACTGCTGACGTTGAGCCTTGCAATATTGTATTTGATATTTCTTTCCTGTTCAAGTAATTTGTTTTCGTTACTGGATTGTCCAAGATGGAACCCCCTATCTCTTAACGTTTCTTCGATGATTGAACCTTTATTTTTTTCACTGATCTCAAAAGCTTTTTCCAAATAGCGACTGTTTGGATGCAATTCATGGAGTTGGAGACATGCCAACAGGGCGTTTTGGTAGACTTGCCTGCTTTTTTTCTTTAAGAGGATTTTCGCATCATCCGTGTCAAGATTCCTTTCAATATAATCAAGCAAGGATAATGTACAGGTATATGTATCGAATGATGCCAGGAGATTTTCTTCTTTTCGGTTCTCCTCATAAAACTTACCAAATATGACAGCCTTTTGATACAATGCGTCAAATAATTTGTAATAAGCAAACGAGCCTATGAAACTTGAAGGATTTGCATAAATATCCTTGTTTCTAAAATTGCCTGAGAATATTCCGACCGCATTTTGAAGACTATTCAGTGCATTGAGGTATAAATGCTGGTCGCTGAATAAAGCTGATTGGTATGATTGGTTGATACCCATATCGAGGGTATTGACCATATTTTTTGGATTTTCAGCATATGACCTAAACCGCTTAAGGTACCAGGAGGCTGAATCTGGATTCGAATTTTGCAACTGCGTATATGCCATCTCGTTGAGCACTCCAGGCAACTCTTTTTGGTTTACTTTTCTAAAGCATTCCAGAGCCTCCCGAAAACGATTTAAAGCGGTGTTGGCACGCCCCATGTTCATATAGATAAAATTAGAAAGGACGTGATATCCTAAAATACGATTGTAGATCTTCAATGATTCCTCATATTGTCCTAGGCGATAGAAGGCAGTAGCAATATTTGTAGAGATACTAACTTTGGAAATGGTGTCAAAAGGCTGACTTTCCTGAATGATTTCAAAACCCTTCCCAAAATAATTTTTACTCTGGTAATAATTGCCATTGTCATAATACAATGCCCCCAAGGCGTTATATAACCTCGCCCGATCAACGGCCACTGGGAAACGATTTGGAAATGATTCTGCTTTTAGTAAGTAATAATTGGCGGAATCAAAATTATTCAGATTATAATAACTCGTCCCAAGGTATACGAAGGCGCGGAAATAGAGTGAATCATTTATGGTTGGCCTGTTATTGCTTGAGCGCAATGCATTTAAATAATCTTCCTTTGCTGCTTCATAGTTCGACCTGACATCCATCAGGATCCCAGATTTCAGATAGGATAAAAATAAAATTGTGTCATTGGAATAAATGCTTTGTTTTTCAAGTTTGTCAATAACCAACTGAAAATTCATTTCTGCGATACTATCAGTGAAATTTGTCGAACTAGGAAGATTGAATAACCGGTCTGCCTTCCGGTATAATTTTAGGATTTCTTTTTCAGGGGAACCTGAATTTCCAAAGCCAAAAAGAATGAGCGATGGGAAAGCTAATAGTAATGAGCCAACCTTCCCGGGCATATACAATAATTTTTTAAAAGCTTGGTTTACAGATGCGCTCCAGAGAACGCATCTGTAAGATCCATTATTGTGCAGCCACTAAGGTTATACTAGGTAACTCTAATTGAACCGGGTAATAATAATCATTGGAGGTCTTGGGTTTCCTTGATTCAGAATCAGGACATTCAGTAGAATGTTATTAAGAATGGTTCCAATTTTGTTTAGCGTTGTGCTAGGAATCTGTGATTTGTATTCGTAATAAATCAGGTTAACGGTTATATTTTGCAAAGCCATATTGCTTTCATCATTGAGTTGGTAGTAAATGTCAGGGGAAACTACCTGACCATTTAATGGTAAGACACCAAATGCACCGACCGAGAAAGGCCCACCAGGTCCATTAAGTGTTTTGTTTAAATCTATCATACCCGTATTAGGATCTATTGCGACTTTCATATTTCTAGCCGAATGATTGACGTCAAAAGCACAACTACCAGGGGTGCTGCATATAGATGGCAGGTAAGGATTGGCATTAAAATATGGAAATGCCTTGGTTTCCCCATCAGCAAGGATATAGGTGCTATCCATATAGGAGGCACCTCCTAGAATCAGTGAAGTTATACAGGTATCCGTAGTTCCCTTTTTTACGAAACCAATATCAAATCTTTCTCCTGTTTGACTCTTAGTTACATCAATAGCCCCCGTCGTAGAGTTGATAACCAAACCCTGAGGCCAGGATATATAAGTACCTGTCCCTGGATTATTGATGGGTGAAACAATATAGTCCGATCCACCCGAGGTTGGCTGAGGGAAGACAATTGAATCCCCATAATTTGGTGCGTAATAACAACCGGTAAGCGGTGTTTGCGGATAGGGTATGGGTACAGAGTCAGTTTGTGTACTTACATGTGCAGATCCTTGTGTTTGTGATTGCAGTGACGCCTCACTAAAAGGTGGTGCTGATTTACGGCACTCGATGAACATCACGATGCCCAGTAATAACACTGAAAGGCGGAATGAGTAAATTTCCTTTTTCATGGGTAATGGGGGTTGAGGATTAATGGATTACAAGATAATAAATCCCTTTGAGATTTGCAAGGAACTAAGCATTAATTCAGGTGAGAAACCACTACTATAAGTGATTGATTATAAAGTAGTTACGCGAATGTCGATCAAATCTATTATAGTATTATTGAAATTGGTTTTACTTCTATTATTTACTGCTTAACCCCCCAAAATTCTGGCAAAAATCAGGTAAAAGACTGCCACCTGGAGGAAGAGTTTAGATGAAATAAGAAGCATTTTTTCAGGCAGATCTTACTCTATCGCGGGGTGATACCAGCTTTTAAGCAAACAAATCAGCCTGTCAATGGATTCAGTACAAAATTTGAATTGGCTACTTTACTTCTGAGTATGGCCTCAAGATCGAATAAATAGGCTTTGTTTACATAATTAATCAATGGTCCGGCATTTTTGCCTTGTTATAGATTGCTTCAAATGCATGGTACACGCTATTATGTAATATAGTTAAATGATTTTCATTTGGAAGAGGTAAAAAGGTTATCAACATATTCAAATTGCCGGAATTCTGTAGATTCTCAATAAGATGTTTGGCATCGCCCTCCATTTGTTCACCTTCATTCCCAACAGAAATATAGGCGGTGAACTTTTGGTTTGATTGTTTCTCCAACAGATTCTTTGACTTTGACAAGAGTGATTCATTATCCCACCAGAGACTTGGACTAACAATGATGTAGCAATTAAATAAATTCGGTTTTTTTAACAGTATTTCAGTTGCCAGTAACCCTCCTAATGACTGCCCGATAATTGTTTTTGAATTGTATGTTTTATAGTGTTTTTGAATAAATGGTTGAAGTTCATTTTCAATAAATGCAATAAATTTTGTTGATCCTCCAGTAGTGGGATAATCCTTTTTGTCCTTTTCGATTGTTGTTGGAAATGTGAAGTCCCTTCTCCTATCCACGTTTGCAATCCCGACGACAATAGATTTTGGCATTTCTTTGATCATCGTCAGAAATTGAACGATACCAACAATATGAATGAAATCCTCATTGGAAGAGCCATCTAACAAGTATATCACTGGATAAGTCGCAGAAGAATCTTTATTATATCCTTCAGGTAAGTAAATATTTAATGTTCTGGTTTCACCCAACTCCACAGATTTAATTTTCTCTACTTCGCCCAGGATAAATGGCGCTTGTTTACTAAATTGATTTAGCGGACCCTTTTGTCCCATAGCAAATCCGACGACAACAAAAATGCAGAATAAAATGGTTGTTGTTTTTTTCATCGCGTAAAAGTATGCAGCTTGCTTTCAGTTAAGATTTAATTTTTACCCGATAAGGAGGTTTTTTTACGAATCTGCATATTAGAAAAAAGCCGATTTTTCGGGCAGTTCAATTCAATGAATAGTCGTCAGCATGTTAAGAGTATCATATTTGAAAGGAGATAGATTTAAAACCTAAAATCTGATATTTTTGAATCAAATTACTGAACATTAAAGCCCTCTGCGACAAGAACCGGCGTCTCTCCGTCGGTATCGGCATTTTTCAATTCAGCTGTTATTTTTTTCCGTTCACCTGGCAGCATTGTGAAAAAGTTGTCACTATACATAACCGGCAATAATCTTTTGAGGGTCTTCCCGCCAATTACTTTTAAGCGAATATTGAAAGCCGCGTATTTTGAATCGTTTGCAATTTCCGAACTGATAACCCACCGGTCATTTTGTTTTGTCAGGCTGTATTTTACTTGAAGCTTTACTTTGGGCAAGTCCATCAAAGATTTTAGGTCGCCCATTCCCCAGGTGGAATCCATCATCGGCCCCCGTATATAGTTATTTTCGGATTGCAGGATACCTTCTTTTTTTAACTGTAACTCCACCACATACACTCCATCCGGTTTTGCAAGTTTAAAGGCACGAATGATGCTGTCTTCGGGACAATCAAGATTGACTTCTTTTTTATCCAGCAACACCCCCGAAGCACTGAAAATTTGCATGGATGCCGTTAGTTTTGATCCACCTTCGATAGCGTAATTGACCACTTCTACATCATTTGTTAGCGGGTTCCATTGTATATGTAATGGTTCGCAGGCTTTTTTGGAGGCAAAATAAGCAGCGGTAGGTTCAAAATAATAATCGTAGGTCTGCCAGGTAAGTGAAGGCCATGCGGGATGACTCATCCACAAGAGGAGCCCCATGCGGTTTTTTGCTTCCGCTTCAAACATTGCCCTATAGCCCTGATACTCCACCCAATGCGCAAGAGAAAGCCATTGATTTTCATCTGCTGTTTTCCCGAATGCTTTTTCCAGGGCTGCGTTGAAATTTTCTCCGCGCTGAGCTCCTTGTAATGTAAAATCATGCAAGCCCCAGTTTGAAGACTGTGGCCAGATCGAGGAATCAGGCATCATTTGCTGAAAACTTTCGCGAGAAACGATATCGGGCATGCCCATTTCAGAATGTAGTTTTGACAAGGCGCGGTTATTTTGAAAATAGGCCTTTAGCGGCGTAAGGCCATAAGGACCGCCACCACTCACGGAACCAAATGCGGAATTGGGAATGTATTTGATGCCTGGATGCAATACCGGCAAAGAACTTTCAATGGCTGACTCCAGCACTGGCGGCGGATTACCTTCGTTGCGGCCTACATAAATGCCGATTGAGGGATGATTACGGATCTTTTGTACGAAATCATTCATATTTTTTATGAACATTTCCGGATGGATTGGGTCGGGCCCGTCTGATGGATTGGCGAGCCAGAAGTCCTGCCACACCATGACGCCATATGTATCACAGGCCTGGTAGAATTCTTCATCCCCGATCTGCCCCACCCAGTTGCGAATCATGGTAAAATGCATATCCTGGTGATAGCGCACCGCGATGTCGTACTCGCGTGCCCTGTAGCGCAACATATCTTCTGAAAATCCCCAATTACCGCCAAAAGGAACCAGTCGTTTGCCGTTGACATAGATTCGGAGTGCACCTCCATTTTCGGTATAGGACATTTCTCTTATACCGGTCTTAAAGGATTTAGTGTCCGATACAATTCCTTTATCGGTGACAAAACTGATATTGACATCATAAAGATTTTGTTCACCATAACCATTGGGCCACCAGAGTTTGGGATGGGCTATTTTTAAGGCATCGTAAGTCTTGGAATCCAGTAGTATTGTTTTCGTTTCGGTATCCATAAGTGAAATGGATTGATCAACCTTAATGTTTCCGATACTGACCTGTAATTTTCCAGCTACAGTTGTATGGTTATGATTATGCAAAGTAATTTCTGCGTGCATGTCTGCAGAGCTGGTGTCTGGAAGAGCTAAGCTCGAATAAACAAAAGGATTTTCAATAGTTACGTCCGCACTCTCAGAAAGAAAAACATCCTTCCAAATGCCAGTATTTCGACCTCGGATCGTTGGGATCCAGTCCCAGCCTATCGACGCATGAAAAGTTGGATTATCTGCCCCCAATTCCCCACCATTGGCGTCGGTGCTAACCCTATTCTGCTCTGTTGGAAACCCGGGCTCGTCATTTTTTATGACCCTGACAGCTAAAATATTTTTGGATCCTGGAACCAGGAGATCCGTTATCTCGAATTTACCCCGTTGAAAGGCGCCTTCAATCCGGCCGAGATTGTGTCCGTTCAAAAACACTTCCGCTTCCCAGTTTATACCTCCAAAATTAAGAAAGATTCTTTTCCCTTTATAGGATGCCGGCACCGTGAACTGATCCCTGTACCAGAAATCATCATAAAACCAGGAATCGGAAACAAGGAACTGGTTATCGCTATAATTTGGATCGGCTATTGCTCCGTCGTTCAGATAACTGGCTAGTGTGGTGCCGGGAACGGTAGCAGGCAACCAGTCTTTGTCGTCAAATCCAGGTTTGGAAAGATTTATGCCATCTTCGCTTACTAGACTTGCACGTTCCAATTTCCATCTGCCCCCTGAAAGGAATTTTCTTCCATCTTTACTGAGCGGCGCTTCAGCATGGGCCGTGGGTAATGGCCCACCGGTACCCATGACCTGTATTTCGCTTAAGATATACCCTTCTGCGGGTGATAGGGGTCTTTTCATCAGAATCCTCAGATACCTGCCTCTTATCTTTTTGCCAATCGGAATATCCATACTATTTTCTCCGTTCCCTGTCAGGGGGACAATATCCTTCCATGTAGTAGCATTATCTGATACCTGTACCATTCCTTCAATGGCTGCGCGGATCCAAGAAAGTTTGATATCATCAAAAGAGCAGCTTGCGCCAAGATCTACATATACCCATTCCTGGCCGGCTCCGGCGCTTTTCCAGGCGCTAGTAAAAGAGTATGGTCCACCTATAGGCGCTGAATGACCTCCGCGGAACATTTCCAGGTCTCCAATAGACCAGCGTTTGGCGATCGGGTTATTGAGGTTTAAACGGTAGTATCGGAAATGGACCAAGGCGGCAGGCTTTAACGGATATTGTATCAGGCGCCGGTTGGGTGGGGCAAATCGCTTGAAAAATGCAAGCTGGTCCGGGGGCATTTTTTTTATGTCAATAGAAAAGCGTTTTGCCATATCGCTCATGGCATCAATACCAGGCAGGCTGTCGCCACTTATTTCTCCGATCGATTTCCAACTTTTTCCATCATCTGAGCCGCTCACAGAAATTTCCCAATGCGAAGGGGGTATTAGTGTATCGATAATAACAGAACCCGTAATTTCCAGGCTGTCCAGATCAGGGCTAAGGTAGCCGCCTGCCATTTCCACCTGGTACCATGCATTTGAACCTTCGAAGGTTTGCTGGGAAGAACTATGATGATCAAGTAAGTGCTCTCTACCATCTCTTACGAGCGTGTCTCCATTACTTGTCGTTACTACTAGCCAACCTGGAAGACTTGTCTCCACAATCCCATCAGTGATCAATTGAGAGGTCAGGTTATAGTCATAAGCACTGGACTGGTAAGCGGGTCTGTGTAAAGCAAGATTTCTATAATGTGAAGAATCAATCACCATACGGGGAGAAAAAATTTCTTTAGGATCTCCAGGATACACCCCGACACCACGATTGTATTGCTGGGCCATGCATAGCGAAGCAGAATATAGAAATAATAGTAATAAAATTCCAGTACGTGTGCAAAAGGATCTGAGCCAGGTTGAAAAGTGCATAACAGTTATTTTGAATTTATCTTATCAGAGATCGATAATTATTTCTTATTCCTTTTTTTAAAACCGAACACTTACCTAATATGAATTGATTGCCGCTTCAATAAAGCGATGTATGGTGCTATACCATTTTTCAGACAGGTTACTGTACAATTTAGACAATTTGGCATTCGGCAGGCATATCTTAATTAAAGAAATCTCCAATATCGCCAATAGTTTTCAAACCATCAGGGCGGCTTTGATAGACCCAGCGAAGACTTTGAGGAGCGAGTAAAGTTTAAGTCAGATAAACCGAGCATTGGTTCCAGCGGCCTGGAAACCTAGCGCGGCCGGGCGATAAGAATAATCAAGGCCATATACGCGATTGTCAAAACAGCTCCGCCAGCGAAGTTCCACCATTTTTTATAATTCTTCGGTTGATTGAAGAGTGCGGCCACACAAGCAATAATAAGAATGAAATGTGCGATGCCACCGACCGGAACCATCATCGTCTCAAGTCGTTGCACGTGCCCGGTTTGCACAAAAGACCAGAATACAACCGTTCCCGCCTGCATGAGATGGGTCACGAAGAGATTAAGACTATTCCAGGCGATGCCGATCGTAACGCCGGCGCCAAACCCCCATGCACTATTTCGGTGTGCAAGAATAACAATGGCAATGTACATAACTGACTGGAGGAGGTGAAGAAGCCGAAGCTGAGGAACTACAATCGCTGAAATCGCCAGGGCTATAAGAAAAAGCGCTGCTCCAAGAGGAATCCAGAAACGGGTTGACAAAGAACCATTCGATCTTTCCATTTCACTAACGCCTGGAAGGCCAATAAGCCCATAAAATTGCGGAAAGGCAGGTTATTAGTGTAATGCTATATTCTATGCCATTTCTTCCCGCACCAACTACAAACCATCCGCTACTAAAGTGAACCAACCCTATTCCAACTATTAATATAAGGAGGTGACAAATACATGATGGCACAACCAGCCGGCCAAAAATCAGTCCTATGCAACTGCAAAATTGAACTATCTGAATTAACCAGGCCAATGGCACCCCAAACGGAAATCCAAGTGAACTAAGATATCCTCCAAAGCCATTTGTGGCTGCAGGGTTAACTAGGCCGTGGACCGCATGTACGCCGATAATAAACCCAATGGCTATCCGAACTATTTTCAAGCCTGTTTCTGGCCTCCTTAAAGGGCTTTTAAACAAATCATTTGTCGCGCTATCCATAAAAAATTAAATTTATAATGGGTATATATAATTTGTATGTTCGAGTCACTTCCTTACCGTGGCTTGTAAAAAATTTATTTTCCAGGCACCGTTTATTTTTCTGAATGTTGCGCTTTCCAACCAGTCAAGGCTTAATTTTTCTGAATTATTGAACACAAAATCACCGTGATTTGTATAAGTCACATCGCCGGATTCGCTATCTACGAAAAACTTCATGTTGTCCATTTTGTAGGTTACGCTGAAGGGCAAGTTGCGCTTTATATTCATATACGCACTGTCAATATTCCATAATTTTCCATCTTCATACAGTATAAAGTCATTGGTAACGGTACTCCTTAATTTTTCGAGGTCATGGGTTCCTATACTGTTGAAAAAGCTATTCAAAACTGTTTTTAATTTTTCAGGGTCATCATTGGATTGTTTTGATTTGCCAGCGGTTAAGCTCATGATTGCAAGCGCAAAGCAGGCGAGGGTAATTAGTATCGCTTTCATATTTTACTTTTTTCCAAAGTTTGATGTAATTTAAGAATTAGGTGTTTCAGAACCCTTTCATTTTTAAGTCAATGGTCTGAACTGCTTTTTATAATCGATTTAATCGGGTATTACCTGATGTCATCCGTCAAGGATATTTCCCCCCGGATCAGTATGGAAACGGTAAAGCCAGTAAACTGTCTGGTCAAATATGCCATATCAAACACGCTGTTTGGGTTCATAGCCTGCCCATATTTCAAGTTAACCATTCCGTAGCTTTTCTTGAATATGACCTGGTCGTCCTGGATAACGGCCACGGAGCCGCTTGGCCCATAGGTGTTGAAGTACTTCTTATAAATAGCGTCCATTTCTTGGGATAAAAAATCCGGGTTTACCTTGGATAGCAAGTGATTCACCCAGGTTAGCAGTAGTAATGTCGGCCGGTAAAATAATTTTGTCATTTGATCTCGAACAATCATAATAAATTAGTAATTATTGTGCCAACTGTGAATGGATTGAATTTCAATTATATATATATTCTTTGAAATGAGCTGTGTACTGAAAGCGGACAGGTATTGTGCGGTTTAGGAGTGCCTCCCCATCGGATCCAGGAATACTCCGGCTACGTTTGTAAGCCAGCCCTATGGGAATCGAATACTTTAAAAATTTACGTAGCAAATGAACTTATGGGGTTCGATTCGACCAAAGGCAATTATGTAGAAAAATATAAATATATTTCGTCTATGGGTTGGTTCATTTTCATCTTCTTGCTTACATTTTGAGGAATGGAGCACTCATGATATTTTCTAATTCTCTCATGATAAACGCAAAATCCTGACTGGATAGAGTCCATTTTGTCATCAGCATACCGCCAATACCAAATTGGTTTGTAAGAAGGCATCTTCCTATTTCGAAAGTGCAAATCCTGTGTCAAAGTCTGTGTCAAAAATGCCCGGAATTATCAAAATATATCAAAAGAGCGAAAATGAAAAAGCCCGCCAAAAGTCAATGCTATGGCGGGCTTATGTGTTGTTAGGGTGTGGTAGCGTTTTTCAATTTACTACCCTGAGTTGCCCGACGAGGATTCGAACCTCGACAAACAGAATCAAAATCTGTTGTACTACCCTTATACTATCGGGCAATGGATAGTTTCAAGAGTGCAAAAGTAAGGTCTATGCATAAAATACCAAAATTCAAAGTTCCTTGTTGTACATTTAATATTCAATTCAAATCACATGAGTGCAGTTAACCGCCGTTCTTTCCTGAACGTTTTCGGATCTTTATCAGCTACCGCCTTCTTTAGTTCCCTTACCCAACCTTCCTGGAGCCGTAACCTGTATCAGGCAATGAAAGCCAGTAGTGGAGTATCTCCGGAGCAATTAGCAGAGGACGAAGACTTTTGGAGTTATGTTCAGGAATCATTTACCGTTTCCCCATTTCTGATCAACCTTAACAATGGAGGGGTGTCACCCTCTCCCAAAATCGTCCAGGATGCCATGAAGCGTTTCTATGATCTTTCAAACGAAACGCCGAGTTATTATATGTGGCGCATCTTGGATCAGGGAAGGGAGCCGCTTCGAAAAAACCTGGCCAGGTTTTCAGGATGTTCTTCTGAGGAAGTGGCTATCCACCGCAATGCTTCGGAAGCACTTGAAACTGTGATTTTTGGCCTTGATCTAAAACCAGGTGATGAGATTGTGCTCAGTAAGCAGGATTATCCCAATATGATCAATGCCTGGAAACAAAGAGAAAAAAGGGATGGCATCAAACTGGTTTGGGTTAACCTTGAACTCCCCAGTGAAGATAATACCTACCTTACCAACCAATACACCAAGGCATTTACGGCAAAGACGAAGCTGGTTCATCTGACTCATATTATAAACTGGAATGGACAACTGCTGCCGGTAAAAGCCATTGCAGGGGCTGCCCATCAACAAAATATACAGGTCTTGGTGGATGGCGCACATAGCTTCGCACATATTAATTATAAGGTTCCTGATTTGGATTGTGACTATTTTGGAACTAGCCTCCACAAATGGCTTGCTGCCTGTATCGGGACAGGCATGCTATACGTGAAAAAAGAAAGGATCAAGGATTTGTATCCCTTGTTTGCCTCTGCTGACCCTGCAAGTGACGATATCCGGAAGTTTGAGAGTCTTGGAACCAGGCCTTTCTTTATTGAACAGGCTACTGGTAAAGCAATCGAATTTAACGAAATGATAGGTGCAGAGCGAAAAGAACAGCGTTTGCTTTACCTGAAAAATTACTGGATGTCAAAAGTAAAAGACATACCCGGAGTCAGATTATCGACTTCCATGAAACCTGGTTTTGGATGCGCCATTGGGATGGTTGGTGTCGATGGTAAAAAACCAGCTGAGCTTGAAAACTTCTTATTTGATAAATACAAAATCCACAGTGTCTCCATCGAATGGGAAAACCTCCATGGAGTTCGTATTACACCCAATGTATATACGCTGACGGAAAATCTGGACTTGTTGGTTGAAGGAATTGAAAGATTTGCCAAAACCTGAAAGCGGAAGTTCACCACCAATGGCTCCATACAGCACCGCGCTTAAGAGAGAAATAGGTTTGCTCCAGGCCACCTCCATCAATATGATTGATATGGTGGGGATAGGCCCATTTATATTGATGCCCTTAGTCATCAAGGCAGTAAGCAGCAATTTATTTCTGTGGGCCTGGGTGTTTGGTGCAGCAACTGCGCTGATTGATGGAATGATCTGGAGCGAGCTGGGTGCAGCTTATCCTCTTGCCGGCGGTAGTTATAATTTCTTAAAGGAGGCATATGGGAGGCGAGGTGGGCCGCTGATGTCATTTCTTTTTGTCTGGCAAACCTGTTTGCTTGCGCCGCTGGTGGTAGCATCTGGTGCAATCGGATTCTCACACTATTTTGGTTACCTGGTCACACTAAGTCCAATTGAACAAAAAATGGTTTCCGGTGCTGTGGTAATCCTGGTCGTGTTTCTTTTGTACCGGAATATCAAGATTATTGGAAAGATTTCCGTCCTGTTAGGGGCTGGTGTCATTCTCTTCATCTTTTGGATCATAGTCAGCGGACTTTTACATAAGCAGGTGCATTATAACGCATTTGCAAGTGGGGATCATTCTTTATTCAGTTTTGCTTTCGCGATGGTGATCGGACACGCCTCTGTCAGTACTATTTATAGTTATTTGGGTTATTATAATGTCTGTCATTTGGGAGGAGAGATCAAAAATCCGGGAAGGAATATCCCCCGCAGCATTTTTATTTCCATTTTCGGAATTGCTATACTGTATCTTTTCATGAATGTCAGTATCGTCAGTGTAATTCCATGGCAAGAAGCCATGGAATCTCATTTTCTTGTCAGCAGTTTTATGGAAAAATTATATGGCACAAAGGCGGCTATGTTTGCTACCATACTGGTGCTTTGGATTGCATTTGCCTCTCTGTTTGCTGTTATGCTTGGTTATTCCAGGGTGCCTTACGCTGCGGCTATTGACGGGAATTTTTTTCCAATTTTTGCACGGCTGCATCCAACAAAGGGATTTCCATATGTCTCCTTGATTTTTATCGGTTCAATGGGTTTTATACTGAGTATTATATTAGAATTGAAGCCGACTGTAGACGCCATTTTGGCTATGCGGATCCTGGTTCAGTTTGTTGCACAAGCAGTCGGGGTTATCCTGCTTAGAAAGAGAAATGGAACTGCCAAGCTTCCATTCAAAATGTGGTTATACCCTCTTCCAGTGATCGTTTCAGTATTGATTTGGTTATTTGTTCTTTTTAATACGGGAAAAATGGCTCTTTTTGGGCTATTACTTGCTTTTGGAGGGGTTGCCGTTTACTACGTGATGAGAATCGGAAAGCAAAAAAAAATAATACAAATTCAGTAGGAATTGATTCTTTTTTGTCATCCTATCCTTATCAGGAAGTAGCTTTTCTTACCTTTTTGAACCAGGATGTATTTTTCATGTAACAGATTCAATGGGGTGATCTGCATAGTAATATCTTCTACTTTGTTCCGGTTGATGCTGACCCCTCCGCTTTGAATCATTCTCCTTGCCTCTCCTTTGCTTGGGAAAGCACCCGTTTCTGCCAAAAAACTAACAATGTCCATCCCCTCCCGGATTTTTTCTCCGGAAAACTCAAAGTGGACAACACCTTCCAATGACTTAAGATCTTCATCCGTTAAGGATTCGGCAGGAGCAGTTTGATTGGCAAATAACTTTTCTGTAGTTTGAATCGCATTTTCGCATTCCTGGACACCATGGACAAAAACCGTTATTTCTTTGGCCAGAGCTTTCTGTAACGCCCTTGCTTCAGGCTTCTGTAAATGGGCTTGGACCATAGATTCAATTTCCGGTTTCCCCAAAAAAGTAAACATCTTGATCCATTTTACTGCATCCATGTCGGTAGCATTCAACCAGAATTGGTAGAACTGGAAAGGAGTGGTTTTGGCGGGATCCAGCCAAATATTTCCTTTTTCCGTTTTGCCGAATTTTCCACCATCCGACCTGGTGACCAGTGGACAAGTGAAGGCAAAAGCTTCCCCTCCGGACTTTCGCCGGATCAGTTCGGTGCCGGTGACGATATTACCCCATTGATCACTGCCGCCCATCTGTAGTTTGCAGTTTTTATTTGTATACAACCAATAGAAATCATATCCCTGCACCAGTTGATAGCTGAATTCAGTAAAGCTCATACCTGCTTCCCCTTCCATCCTCTTTCTGACGCTGTCCTTTGCCATCATGTAATTCACGGTGAGGTGCTTTCCTGCATCCCTAATAAAATCCAGGAAACTCATGCTTTTGAACCAATCATAGTTATTGACCAGTTCGGCTTTATTTGGTTTACTATCTTGAAAATCGAGGAATTTTTCTAATTGTTTTTTTACTGCCAGCAGATTCCTGCTTAAAGTAGATTCATCAAGCAGGTTCCTTTCTTCGCTTTTACCACTTGGATCGCCGACCATTCCAGTTGCGCCTCCCAGCAAGGCTATCGGTTTATGACCGGCTTTTTGGAGGTGGACAAGCAATAAAATAGGGACAAGACTGCCGATATGGAGACTGTCGGCGGTTGGATCAAATCCGATATAGCCGCAGGTCATTTCCTTGGACAGTTGTTCACGGGTTCCGGGAACCATATCTTGAACCATACCTCTCCATAATAAGTCATCAATTAAGCTCATAAAAGTCAATTGCACAATTTTGCAAAACTAAGGATTATGCAGCTTTGAAAATGCCGCAATAATTTGAATAAAAATACGTTAGGTACGCTAATGCTAGAAAGGTCTTGCGTCTGGCCAAAATGGCACAGCAACCGGCGTAGTAGGAAATGGCGCATCCAGTACCCATGAGAATGTGCAAATTGATCCTAAATTGTCTGGGATGAAACGGGCCCAGTACCATTGATAGCATTCCAAATACTAGCTACTAACTATCGGCTTATGATGAAAAGAATGCAGGGTACGCTTCGTCTGACAATGATGATAAATAACCGTCAGATGATCAAAATTTACTTTTTATTAATCTGTTTTTCAACATTTATCTCTATTCGGGCTTCCGCCCAATTTACTGAATACTCCAACGAATTCTTGAATATCGGTGCTGGTGCCAGAGGTATGGCTATGGGTAATGCCCAGGTCGCATCAGTCACAGACGGAACCGCAGGTTATTGGAATCCTGCAGGCCTCGTCAATGTAAAGGATAATCCGCAGATTAACCTGATGCATGCGGAATATTTTGCAGGCATTGGAAAATATGATTTTGCCAACCTGGTATTACCATTAAAGGATAACAAAAGAACGATTGCCCTGACACTGCTTCGTTTTGCCGTTGATGATATTCCAAATACGGTATTTCTCGTTGAGCCCGATGGCACAATCAATTTCAGCAACATCACCACATTCTCTTCACAGGATTATGCATTCATTTTCTCCATGGCCCAGGAGATGGATTGGTTACAAAACCATAAGATCGATGTAGGGATTAACGCCAAAATTATTCGCAGGACTGCCGGTGATTTTGCTTCCGCATGGGGATTTGGCTTTGACGCGGGGGCGCTAATTTCTGGAAACAGATGGAAACTGGGAGTTATGGCCAAAGACATTACAACCACCTTTAACGCCTGGTCTTTTAATATTGATGAACAAATCCGGGAAGTATTTTATGTAACGCAAAATGACTTACCTGTCAAATCTACAGAACTCACTGCACCCCAGTTGATTTTAGGAGGCTCTTACAATTTTAAGATTGACAATAAATTAAATCTGCTTACAGAAGCAGATTTTGACGTCACTTTTGACGGACGTCATAATGCAGTTATCAGTGGAAACCCTATTAGTATTGATCCAAGATTAGGTTTGGAATTATCATATAAAGATGAATTTTTTGTGAGGGCTGGCATCGACAATTTTCAACAGGCGTTGGATGATAAAGACACTACGAATCAGAGAAAGATCTGGATTTATCAGCCTAGTGTGGGTGCAGGGTTTAAAGTGGGGGATGTGACGATTGACTATGCATTTACTAATCTTGCCAACCAGTCAAATCCTTTGTATACACATGTGTTTTCTTTGAAGGTCGACTTGAAAGATTTAAAAAAGAAGGGCAAAAAAAATTAATACCCTTTTTACCGATGAAACCTGAATATCATGAAGAGAATTCTAACTATAGTGCTCCTATTGATGGCCTTCGGTTTAGAGGCGCAAGTTTATAATAATGAGTGGATTGATTTCACTAAGACTTATTATAAATTTAAAGTGGGAGCAGATGGCTTATACAGGATTCCGCAATCCGTGCTGGCCGCAGCAGGCTTGGACAGTACTCCTGTTCAAAATTTCCAGTTGTTCCGGAATGGCCAGGAAATACCCATATACACCTCGGTCCCCAGTGGCACCATGGGTGCCAGTGATTATATCGAATTCTGGGGTCATATGAACGATGGTAAACCGGATAATGTCCTTTACAGGAGCCCTTCCTACCAACTTTCGCAAAAATGGAGTTTACAAACAGATACTGCCGAATTTTTTCTTACCGTCAATCCTACGGGTGCTACTTTTCACTATTCAAATGTGGCCAATGATACGCTTGGCAATTCCCTCCCTGTGGAACCTTATTTCATGTACACTACAGGCACTTATTTTAAATATCAAATAAACCCTGGTTTTGCAGAAGTAGTAGGAGAATATATATATTCTTCTTCCTATGATATAGGGGAAGGCTGGACTTCCAACTTCAGCAATCCCGGCTCCGTATCCAGCGGGATAGCAGCCAATCCGGTGATTGACGTACAGAACAATTTATATGTCTATAATGCGGGCCCTAACGGGACGATCCGTTTCGGGGTAGTTGGCGCTGCCGACACGCTCAGGAATGTACAGGTACAAGTAAATGGAAATATTGAAAAAGATACAGCCTTGAACGGATTTAATGAGCTGCTTTCGGTTGCCCCACTGGCGGTTAGCGTAATTAATTCTGGCACCGCCACCGTACAATTTTTTAACAATACGCAACAACAGCTGACGCCATATTTGGATAGATTAGTGGTTTCATTTTACGAGCTCAACTATCCCCGCCAATTTAATTTCAACGGGCAACCCAACTTCTGTTTTCAACTGCCAGCCAGGGCCAGCGGTTATTTTCTGAAAATCAACAATTTTACATTCGGAGGCGCCGTACCTGTGCTCTATGATATGACTTCCGGTGAGCGCTACACAGCTATCATTGGTTCTGGAAACGTACTTACCTTTCTTCTGAGTGGCTCAGCGACAACCAGAAATTATGAACTTGTCAGTGAAGATCCCTCCAATATAATGACTGTTACAGGTCTGACTACGAAAAATTTTGTAAACTTCAGCAATTCGGCCATTCAGGGGAATTATATCATCATCAGCAATCCCCAACTATATACAGGGAGCTCTGGCAACAATCCTGTGGTCGACTACCAGAATTACCGGCATTCTTCAGCGGGAGGGGGTTTCAACGCACAGGTTGTTGATATAAATGAATTGGTGGATCAATTTGCTTTTGGGATTAAAAAACATCCGCTTTCAGTGAAAAATTTCTTGAATTATGCCCGCGCCAACTATGCTGTTAAACCTGCATTTGTTTTTCTGATTGGCAGGGGGATGGCTTATAATGATTACCGGACCAATGAAAGCAATATAGGAGTCGATATCCTCAATCCGGTACCCACTTTCGGCTACCCCGCTTCCGACATGATGCTAAGTTCTCCTGATGGAGTCCAAACTGTTGCCCTGACCCCCATAGGAAGAGTGGCGGCGATCAACGGCCCTGAGGTTGAAATTTACCTTCAGAAAGTAAAAGAATATGAGCAGGCCCAACAGACTTCACCAAATACCCTGGCTGGAAGAGATTGGATGAAAACTGTAGTCCACACTACCGGTGCAACCGACCCTTTTTTAGAATCTGTGCTCTGCAGTTACATGAATGGATATGCGCAAATAATTGAGGATACTTTATTCGGGGGCAATGTGTCGACTTTTTGCAGTACCAATACTAGTTCAAGCGACTTAAGCTCTAATCAGATATTAACCCAACTCTTTGACAATGGGATCAGTATTTTGACCTATTTTGGCCATTCGTCTGCGGCCTCATTGGCATTTAATCTTGATGATCCTTCTAATTACAGCAACCAGGGCAAATACCCCGTGTTCTATGTGAATGGCTGCTATGCCGGCAATTTCTTTGTGTATGATCCCGGAAGATTGTCTGGGAGCTTAACCTTATCGGAGTCATATGTGCTTGCAAAAGAAAGAGGATCCATTGCTTTTGTGGCAAGTACCCATTTTGGCATCGTCAACTATCTGAATGTCCTGCTCAATGGGCTTTATAATTTGATTGGGATTACAGCTTATGGAAAGCCCATTGGGGTTATCCAGCCTCAGGCGGCACAATATCTGCTGAGCGCTGCTCCGGGAGATTATTTAGCGCGTATTCATGCGGAAGAAATGACCATGCATGGAGATCCTGCCCTGGTAGTTAACGGCGAAAGCCTTCCCGATTATGATGTAGAACCTTCAGAAGTGCGCATTTCTCCTTCCTTCATCTCTGTTTCAGATAATAGTTTTGTAGTCAACGCAAGGTTTGAAAACCTGGGCAAAGCGGTTTCCGATTCTATAACGGTCCTGATCACCCGAAAATACCCCGATGGAACTACTTCAGTAGTACTTAGAAAACGCATACCCGGTATACTTTATGCCGATTCCCTTCAGGTAACAGTTCCCATTGTACCGACTAGGGATAAGGGACAAAACTATATCACCATCGTCATCAATGCAGACAACAATGTGGCAGAAGTGACATTGGCCAATAACACGGTAACCACTCCCGTTTATATTTATCAGGATGAAATAACCCCCATTTACCCATTCAACTTTGCCATACTCAATACCTTTCCTCAAAAACTATATGCCTCCACTGCCAATCCTTTTGCGCCCTTGAACGGATATATCATGGAGATCGACACGACTGAAAAATTCAATTCTCCGCTTTTGGTTACCAAATATATCACATCAATTGGAGGAGAGCTTGAATTTGATCCTGGATTTGCTTATAGGGACAGCACAGTTTATTACTGGAGAACATCCATTGTGCCACCGCCTAGAAATTTTCAATACCATTGGAACGAGTTCTCGTTTATTTATTTACCGACAAGCACGGCAGGGTTCAATCAATCGCATTTTTACCAGCAATTAAAATCTACCGGGAACCAGATGTACCTTGATTCAGTGAGCAGGCTATGGAAATTTACGATGACTTCGGATAATGTCTACATTCCCAATACCACTTATCCCACAGGTTCCACCCAACAGTCCTCCTTTACTGTGGATATAAATAACGCGGCTGCACTAGGCCCGGGTTGTAATTACAATGAGCTGATTTTTAATGTCATTAACCCTGTGACCTTCACGCCTTGGATGAATAATTTTACCGGACCCACCGGTCTGTACAAAAGTGAGTTGGCAACATGTGGTACAGACAGGCAATATAATTTTGATTATTTGATCAGCGACAGTGCCGACCGGAAAAAAGCTATGGATTTTATGACCAATATTATTCCTAACGGGTACTATGTTATCGTCAGGACTAATGTCAATCCCAATCCGGCTGGGAATACCTATGTAAACCAATGGATGGCGGACACAGCGGTATACGGTTCAGGTAATTCATTAGATATCAAACTATTAAGTGCTGGTCTGTTAGTGATCGATTCCTTTACAAGCCCTAGGTCAATAGCTTTTATCTATAAAAAGAATGATCCAAGCTTTACGCCGGCATACAGTATTACGCAAGGTGTTTATGATAATGAACCAATAAATGTGAACTGCCCGGTACCCTTTACTTCTGGTTCCGTTACTTCACCGGAATTTGGACCTGCAAAACAATGGAAACAGGTACATTGGAGAGGCAAAAGCCTGGAAATACCTACAGCGGATACAGCTGGAGTCCAGGTTATCGGCATCGATACCACAGGAACAGCTACGCCACTATACAATCTAAATCTTGCTACCCAGGATTTTGATATTTCTGCCATCAGTGCTACCCAATATCCGTATCTCCAACTAAAACTCAGTACGCAAGACACTGTGAACGGTACACCTTATCAGCTACAATATTGGAGGCTTAATTATTTGCCCGTGCCAGAAGGAGCACTTGCTCCAAATCTGTATTTATCCGCAATGGATACGCTTGCAATAGGTCAGCCTTTCAATTTTGGGATTGCATTTAAGAATGTGAGCGTCACCCCCTTTGACAGCATGAATATCAATCTGACCATTACAGATAAAAATAATATCCCGCATATCATCCCCATGGCAAAACGAAGACCCATTGTCAGCGGGGATACCCTGAAAATCAATTATAATTTGGCTACCCAGTCCTTTCCGGGCCTCAATACCTTGTTTCTTGATGTAAATCCCAATAATGATCAGCCTGAGGAATATCATTTCAATAATTTTCTGTATTACAATTTTTTCGTGAAGCCGGACCTGATAAACCCATTGCTGGATGTGACTTTTGATAATGTGCATATTCTGAATGAGGATATCGTTTCTGCAAAACCCCATATCCAGGTCAAGCTCACCAGTCAGTCAAAATTTCTATTACTGACGGATACAGCCGATGTTACGGTGCAGCTGAGGTATCCTGATGGAAGTTTGCACCCTTACTTTTACAGTGCCGATACGGTGCGGTTCACTCCAGCTTCTAGCGGCAATAATAATAGCGCGCTTGTAGATTTCTACCCCGTGTTCACTAACCAGATCAACCCGCAAGGAGACGAATATCAGTTGATTGTGACAGGAAAGGACCAGAGTGGCAATCCTGCCGGTAATATTCAATACCAGGTCACTTTCAAAATCATCACCAAAGCGATGATCTCAAATATGCTTAATTATCCCAACCCCTTCACGACTTCCACTGCTTTCGTATTTACCATAACAGGAAGCCAGGTGCCACAGAATATAAAAATCCAGATTCTGACTATAACCGGCAGGATAGTAAGGGAAATTACAAAGGAGGAGTTAGGACCCTTACATGTAGGCACTAATATCACCGAATTCAAGTGGGATGGTACAGATATGTATCATCAGCGGCTTGCCATTGGGGTCTACCTATACCACGTAGTTACGAACCTAAATGGTAAATCATTGGGTGAGTACGAGGCCCAGGGAGACAATACAGATCAGTTTTTTACTAAAGGGTATGGGAAGATGTATCTGATGAAATAAAGATGGGATAGATTAGTCTGGCCGTTTAAATCCGTCACTGATGGTACGGCCCCGCAGTTTAAATGTCCGGCAACTGTCTGTACTGCAGGGCACAGGTATTGATCCGCAAACCGAGTCCTTTTCCAGAGGCATATTCACCGTGATTCCTTCGCATACCAAAGTCCTGTAGTTCATTTTTTCAATTCCAGCAGGAAACACCAAATCGCCAGGTTTAAAAAATGAGATAAAGCGGTGGCCCGTATAAAGCAATATTGAAAGAGAAAAGCCTGCCAGAAGCAACCTGTATCCGACAGCCGCAGCCTGCTCAAGTTGTAAAGACATTTTTTCCTTAATGTTTAAACATAAAATAAATAAGAGGCCAGCCAGGAATCCAATTCCAAATCTAGGATCCGGAGCTTCAAAAAACCATAGCAGGACTCCAGATAAGAAAATGAAAAAGATCGCTAGATTGGTTTTCCTGAGCTGGGCTAAGGCAGACCTGAAGAAAATCAGGTTGAGCATGCATGCCCAGAATACAACAAATATCATAAGCTGGTCCGGAATGGAAAGGTGGTGCCACCATCCTGGAATCCATTTTGAAAATGGAAGTAAAAAAGTTTCGTTGGCCGTTTCCCGGGAAATCGGAAACCTGGCGTAAACCGTAATATAATGCTGAAGTGTGGAGAGGGTTGATAAGGGCACTTGCCAGTCTGGATGCAAGACATTGAAAAAAGAAATGGGATAGAAAGGATAACCGCTTGCAATAAAATTCCTTACCAGACAGGGTACCAGCATGAATCCGCCCAAACCTACAGAAAAAAACACGACAGAAAATAACCTTTGTCTGATAAAAATAAAGATGATCCAAACCGCCAGTAGAAGAATGGCCGCGGCTGAAAACTTAATGGAAACGGCAGTAAGACAAAAAAGGATGGATACCATTAAATACCCCCCCCTTTCCGAAGGACTGTATGGGGTTTGGCGAAAGGCAAATAGGGATGCAAGTATATATACCGCTGCAGGAAAATCGGGGCTCGCGGAAGCTGCTGTTAACCTGACCTGGGTCCAAGAGGCCATGGAATAAATCAGTAAAAGGACCCAACCCCAGCCTGCTGCGGTCATGGGATTTGCGTTTTTATTTCTACCTCCTAAAGACTTCTCGATCATTCCCACGATAAATATAAAATACCAACACAAGAAACATCCGCTCAAAAAAAAGGAAGGATTTGAAGAAAGGGATTTAAAACTAAAGATGGCTTGAGAGGCGAACCAGAGGCTCTGAAAACCCAATTGGGGGTATATATGCGCAATGCCTGGAATGGCCTTATATGTTTCGAGCCATTCAATGGATTGATTATGGTACATCAGGGTATCAGGATGTATTACAACGTGGGCATTGATCACCAATACCATGAGCATACAGATGGCAAGCATGCTATAACCTTTCCAGGAAAACGAACTTGCAAATAAACGGACCTGAGTTACCAGTCTCCTCCTGTTTCTATTAAATAGACAATATATAACCGCTGGCCATAAGACTAAACTCTGAGCCCACCCGCCTAAGGGTATAAAAATTGAAATCAAGAGTGAAGATCCCCCAATCAGGGATAATCCTGCCATACAGGTCAAAGCGCAATTCAAGGTTGCCTTGTGGCCAAATTTTGAAGCGACCATTTGGAGAAAAAAATTTCCCCATATCAGACAAATGATAGAGATGTATAACCAGGTTATAAGAGTGACAATCATATTCCTATTACCATTTTATTTCATATTCCCCATGCCATGGTACCGGTATGGAGGAATTGACAATTTTAAATCCATCACGTATGCTAGCCCCTCTGGCCCTTAGTCCAGGGTCAATGCTGTACACACATGGCAACTCAATGTCATAGCACCTCGGATTCCAATTATTCAGGACTTTTTTTGGAATATTGAGTTTAATACCGCCGATTGCAATTTGTTGTATCTCAGGAACGGGAAGGTCAGCGGGTGTTAGCCAATTACGATACCTTTTATCATTCAAGGGTTTGCTGACGGCATAAATCAATACTGCCCCTGCAAGGCAGGAAAGGATCAACCTAAGCGGTAAAGAAGGATTAAAAGAAGATGGAATCATCAAGATCATTGGCATTAGAAATATTCCGAATAACAAAGGACCATAGACAAATCGGGGATCCGGCGCGATCCAAAACCACGAAATCAATTGGAAAACCATTACGCCAATAAAAAACTTATTAATCAGAGGGTTTTTTGTGATTGTTTTCCAGAACATCAACGAAAGGCCGTAAGCGCAAAAAGATAAGACAATCAAGATTTTGTCATATCTAAACAAATATTTGTACCATTCGATAATCCAACCAGGAAAACGAAACTGCTTGGTGACCATCATTGGAAGGCGGCCCGGATTTATGCGATTAAAGTATCTTATGTATTCATTTATTTCAATGATCGACTGTTTATTTACTTCCAATCAAGAGAGAAAAAATCCAATTGATAATCCGGGAAAAAGAGATATCCGGATAAAAACACATTTCTTATCAGAAATGGAGCAATTTGAAAAATAGCGATGGTGATGTAAAAGAAAATGGACAATACCTTTTTCGATTTGTACAATTTTATTAATTGTGGAATCACCAGAATAAGCAGGGGATAGTTAATAATTCTTACCGTAAACAGAAAGAATGGCCAGATCAGCCATTCCAGCCTTACTGGTGATTTGGAGTCAAGCCCATTTTCTAAAAACATTACAATAACCATACAAGTTGTAATGAAATCATAATTAGCACTTTGTGCATTACCTCTGATCAATGGCCAATTAAGCAGGCAAAAGAGGAGTATGAGGAGGTAGGCTATTAAGGTTTTTTTTGAAAATGGAGAGCTATGAACAGGAATTAGAGTAAAAATTTTCTCAAGAAGGTAGTGGCAAAGCCAGAAGGATACCAAACCATTTAAGGAGAGATAACTATTAATGCCAGTCCATTTCGGAGATAATATTCCGATAGCGCTGAACCAGGAGGAATTGAACCCAAATCTTAAGTGTAGATTGGCTATCCCCTTCACCGTTCCATACTCCTGCAACCATTTTACCATTTGAATATGGTAGCTGTCTGTATCATCCATGATGGTTGGTCCGGCGTTGAGAACAAGTATCATGATCAAAAAGCAGAAAAGCGAAATCAGAAACAGGCCGCCGTTGGGCCGGTCTGAAAACCATAACTCCCTTGCTTTTGCGAAGACCTTTTTTTTGTTGATCAGCGTGAGCAGTGCAAATCCGGCCAGGATTAGAAGCAACACAGAAAACCCAAGGGGTTTGAACAAGGCTATCCATTCCCCTATGGCTGTAAGCACAATTAATCCGGTGATCAGATAGCTAATTAGCGGTCTTTGGTTTGAATTTTCCTTCTGGGTACTTTCTTCTGGAATTAAAGTGAAGAAGACCAAACCACACCAGAAGCATATGGTAGAAACCAAGAAATAAAAGATGATCAAAAAAAACATGCATTAATATTTAATCCTTAAACTGCTTCTGCACGGCTACAATTGGGGGAACCACATTATCCTAAAGACAATATTTCCTGTAAACCTAAAAATTCTTTTAATTGTTTGAATGCCCTGACCACTCCTTGACCGGTTATTTTTCTCCTCAGAAATTTCAGCCTGATGCCATCGTAATGTTCAGTAACATTTATCTGATGTAAATCATTTAATCGGCTTTTAAAAGCGGCGTAGTTGTTTGCAGAGTTCGAATACTGAAGGCCAGGCTCCGCCACATAGTTTCCCCATTTATAGCCCTGGAATGTAAATTCCAAAAATTTGAAGTATTGCTTATTGTTATCGGGAGCTGAGAAGTAAATAGAATCGTATATGATGAGATTGGAAATATTTCTGATTCGATCACCATTGACGTGGATTTGATATTTTAGGACCGGTCGAAGGGTTTCGTAAACCCATTTGTTGAAATGTCCTGCTTTGGAAATTACCTGGGGCGTACATATCCCCACAGGGTCTATTCCTGGCGCATTTTCTTTCATTGGCAATCAGGTTTTGGTTTGTAGTTTTACCCATATGTTCAAATGTAATCAAATTGCCTAAATTCCTGTAATAATAGTCACCAGAAAAACAGCCGACAATTTCTTTGGATGTCCTCCAGGGCAACCAGAAACCCATCAAATGTAGAATCAACTTGCAAAAAACAGAACCACATATAACTCCATTGGATGGATTAAGAGGCCTCGCCATCCTTTTGGTATTACTGGGTCATTATTTTCAAAGGTTTTATTTGCCAAAAATAGGTTGGATTGGATTGAATTTGTTTTTCTTGCTTTCTGGTTATTTGATTACTTCAAGACTATTTCACCACGCCAATGAAGGAATAAGAAAATACTTTACAAATTTCTACGGCAGAAGAATCCTCCGGATATTTCCCTTATATTATGGATGCTTGATATTCTTTCTTTTCATTTTGCCAATATTTTATGTGAATTATATCAGGTATTTTTCTGGATTACAAGACATCCAGATCTGGTATTGGCTCTACATCAGCAACTGGCTATATATCCTCAAAGGAATACCTAATGTCCCGCTTTTCTTCCATTTCTGGTCGCTGGCCGTGGAAGAGCAATTTTACCTGATTTGGCCATTTATCTTCATTTTGACTGCTGCTTCAAAAAGGAAATTGATCATACTCATTATTATTTGTATCTCAATTTTAACAAGGCTGATAGTCTCTGCCCATGGCGCATACTATAATACTTTAACGGCCTGTGAGCCTTTGCAACTTGGTTGTCTATTATGTGTGATTGAGAAAGAAGGTACGCTGATCCGCTATAAAAAACTTCTCTTTGCCTTTGCCGTATTTTCTTTACTTGGCCTGCTGACTATTTTGAGTCTTAACAGTGATTTGCATACAAGTAATACCGGGTTATTGAGATATGGATACACGGGAATAGATTTACTATTGCTGTTCCTTCTGTATACAAATATTATTGGCGGAAAATCTTCGCAGGCTGTTCAAAGATTCTTTTCAATGAAATGGATATGCTGGCTGGGTAAATATTCTTATGGCATCTATGTTTTTCATTGGCTGATTTTGCAATTGTTCATCAATAGGTATGATATTAGATGGGTGGACGGCCGCCAAAATATCTTTGCATATTTTGTTATCAGGCTTGCGGCCATCATAATGCTATTCGTTTGCAGCTATTTGAGCTATACCCTTTTTGAAAAAAGATTCCTGGGTCTTAAGAAATATTTCATATAATCAGTTGCTTTTTTTATCCCTTTAAAGATAATATCCGGTCCACATATTTTCCCAGCATATCAAACTCCAGGTTAACCTTTTTGCCTGGTTGTAAAAATGGGATATTCGTGTGCTCAAAAGTATATGGGATAATCGCTACTTTAAAGTGTTTTTTTTGCAGATCAAAAACGGTCAGGCTGATGCCATTGAGGCTAATGGAGCCCTTATCTATGATAAGATGTCCGAAACGTTTTGGAAAGGCAAATTCGAACTCCCAGCTGCCTTTGGCTTCTTTTCTTTCTATACAAACAGCCGTGGTATCCACATGACCTTGTATAAGGTGTCCATCCAGTCTTCCATTCATGGGAAGACATCTTTCCAGGTTCACCCGGTCCCCGGATTTCCAGCTTCCGAGCGTCGTTTTGCTCACCGTTTCGTGAATTGCCGTCACCTGATGCATTCCGTCTTTAATTGCTTCCACGGTAAGACAGGCTCCATCGTGGGAGAGGCTTTGGTCTATTTTCAGCATTCCCGAAAGGGAGGAACTAATCCAAAATTGGATATTTGATCCGGAATGGCTGATTTCGGCAATTTCGCCTGTGGTTTCTATAATTCCCGTGAACATGCCGTAAAAATCGTAAATTTTCTGGTTTCTATTTCCAATTCAGTGTTTTCTCTTTATATTTGCACTCCATAAATTCATCCCAGGAGGGATTATCACATGTTGATCATTGATTCAAAAGATTGCGAAAATATTGACAAAGCGCTCAAAAAATACAAGAAAAAATTTGAGAAGGCGAAGGTCCTTGTTCAATTAAGGGCCCGTCAATCATACACCAAGCCTTCTATAAAAAGAAGGGGAGAAGTTCTCCGGGCAGTATATCGCCAGCAAATGGCGACTGGCAAATTTGACGAATAGTGTTTGGCATTGTGGCCATACCAAAATTATTTAAGGGTATCTTCCAGAGATGCCCTTTTTATTTTGAATTGGATGACAGGTGGCCGAAGCTGATAATACAATAACTTTGGTTATCCTTAATGGTATTATTTTGCAGCAAGCGATTCAATCATTTATTGATTTTCTCCAATTCGAAAAAAGGTATTCCCCCCATACGATACGCTCCTACCAGGATGACCTGAATCAATTTGATGAATTTACGGACCAGGAATTTGAAAAGGGTAACCTGTCCGAGATTTCTTCTTCTATGATCCGGACCTGGCTTGCTTCACTGAAAGACGCTGGCGTCACTTCAAAGACCATCAATAGGAAAATATCGACTCTCCGGTCTTTTTTTAAATACCAGATAGGCACTGGAATATTGAATCAATCACCTATGACAAATATCCTCTCCCCTAAGGCAGGAAAGCGGTTACCCGTTTTTATTGAGCAGAAGGATATGAAGACGCTTTTCTCGGAGATTCAATTTTCTGATGACTGGCAAGGCCGTACAGCCAGGTTATTATTGTCTATTTTTTATAATACAGGGATCAGGTTAAGTGAATTGGTCAATCTCAAAGAGAGTCAGGTGGATTTTGGCAATTGTACCATAAAGGTCTTAGGGAAAGGCAATAAAGAGAGGATTATACCCATCAATTCCGTATTGCTTGAGCAAATCAAGGAATATATCGGGGAAAAAAGCAAAGATTGGGAACCCGGTGCTTCCATTTATTTGCTTGTCAATCAGAAAGGTAAAAAATTGTATCCCAAATATGCCTACTTGGCTGTAAGAAAATATTTGGGCGCTGTTACTACTATTGAGAAAAAAAGTCCTCATATTTTGAGGCATACTTTTGCGACACATTTAGCAAACAGTGGCGCTGATTTGAATGCGATCAAGGAACTATTGGGCCATTCCAGCCTGGCGGCTACCCAGGTATACACCCACAATACAATCGAGAAACTTAAGAATATTCATAAAAAGGCCCATCCAAAACCTTGAAAACCTTAAGTAAATTGAATTCAATTTTCAAAATTTATTTGGAAAAAAATGCCTGTAACTTTAACTTCATTGTGATGAGGAGATGAAGTTTTCTTAGAATATTGTTTATGTTTTTTAGTTCTTTTACTTGTTGTTTCACTGATTAAAAATGTGATGCTATGAATGTGAATATTCAGACCGTGCACTTTGATGCAGATGGTAAACTCGTAGATTATGTAACAAAAAAAATCTCAAAATTAAACACCTTTCACGACCAGATCCTTAAAGTGGATGTATTTCTTAAGTTGGACAATGTAACCCATAAAATAAAAGACAAAATTGCCGAAATCCGCGTTCATGTTCCAAGGCAACATTTCTTCGTTAAATGCTCTTCAAAATCTTTTGAAGAATCTTTTGATAGCGCCTTCGATTCCCTGATCAACCAGGTAAAAAAGAAAAAAGAATGAAGGTTTTCTGAGTGAAATTCACCCCAGTCAGATTTTTTTGTTCATTACTGAAATATGTAGAGTCCTTGAGGCGTTTGATGGGATTGCAAAAATAATTCCAAAATTTTTGGATTTAACAAATTCGCTTACCTTTGCCTTCCCAAAAAATTGAGCGGACGGCTTTTGCGCAGGTAGTTCTCTACAAGTTCAGAAAGCGATGGTTTGCCAGAGTAGCTCAGCTGGTAGAGCAGCTGATTTGTAATCAGCTGGTCGGGGGTTCGAGTCCCTTCTCTGGCTCTGCCGGGTTGGGCAAGTAGCCAAGTGGCCAACGGCAACAGACTGTAAATCTGTCCTCTTCGGAGTTCGGTGGTTCGAATCCATCCTTGCCCACAGATCTTTGTGATTTTTATGTAATGCGGAAGTAGCTCAGTTGGTAGAGCGACAGCCTTCCAAGCTGTAGGTCGCGGGTTCGAACCTCGTCTTCCGCTCCACAGATGAGGTGACAGATGAAAGGCGACAGTTGACCGAATGCTCTGACTGTCAACTTACAACGGTCAGCTGTCAACAGAATTGACAAGCCGTTGTAGCTCAGTGGTAGAGCACTTCCTTGGTAAGGAAGAGGTCGTGAGTTCAATTCTCACTAACGGCTCATGGATTGAAATGAGAAGGAGGGTGGCATCCGTTTAACCTGGACTTTCCCTCGATCCTAGAATCCCAATGAATCAATTAGACGCGTAGAAAAGAGTAAATTGCGGGAATCAACAGAAACTATGCTTTGCGAAAAGCGGAAACAGATAGCAACGATTTAAACACAAATAAAACATATCACGATGTCAAAAGAGACCTTTAAAAGGGATAAACCCCATGTTAATGTTGGCACAATTGGTCATATTGACCACGGTAAGACGACCTTAACTGCCGCGATAACCACCATTCTTTCAAAAAAAGGTTTGGCGACAGCAAAAAAATATGATGAGATCGATGCCGCTCCCGAAGAAAAAGAAAGGGGGATTACGATCAATACCGCGCATGTGGAATACGCTACCGCAAATCGGCATTATGCCCATGTGGATTGTCCCGGACATGCGGATTATGTAAAAAATATGATCACCGGAGCCGCTCAAATGGATGGTGCAATTCTGGTGGTTGCTGCTACGGATGGACCTATGCCCCAAACCAAAGAGCATATTTTGCTAGCAAGGCAAGTGGGCGTGCCGAGAATGGTTGTTTTCATGAATAAAGTGGACCTGGTGGATGATCCGGAATTGTTGGAATTAGTGGAAATGGAAATTCGTGAGTTGCTAACCTTTTACGGTTTTGATGGCGACAATACGCCGATCATTAAGGGCTCTGCAACCGGTGCCCTGGCAGGCGAGGAAAAATGGGTAAAGGCCATTGACGAATTGATGGCCGCTGTGGACAGTTATATTCCGCTTCCTCCCCGTCCCGTCGATCAGCCTTTCTTAATGTCTGTGGAGGACGTATTTTCCATTACGGGCCGTGGAACAGTGGCAACAGGCCGTATCGAAAGAGGCCGCATTAAGGTCGGTGAAGCCATTGAGATCGTTGGTTTGATGGAAACTCCTCTGAATTCCACCGTCACCGGAGTGGAGATGTTTCGTAAGTTGCTTGACCAGGGCGAAGCTGGCGATAATGCTGGTTTACTCCTGCGTGGCATTGAAAAGAACCAGGTTCGCCGGGGAATGGTTCTTTGCAAACCAGGATCCATTACTCCTCATACTGAATTCAAGGGTGAAGTGTATGTTTTGAGTAAAGAAGAAGGCGGGCGCCATACACCATTCTTCAATAAATATCGTCCCCAATTCTATTTCAGGACTACCGATGTTACGGGAGAGGTGGAACTGCCTTCAGGAACCGAAATGGTGATGCCAGGGGATAACACCTCGCTTACCGTCAAACTGATTCAGCCTATCGCTATGGAAAAAGGATTGAAATTCGCAATTCGCGAAGGCGGTCGTACCGTAGGGGCTGGTCAGGTTACAGAAATAATCAAATAAGACCCTTAGAACTTATTTGGTTTTGAACTAGGTCTGGACTAAAGCTTGATAATATCCTCAATTACCCCCATCCTTGTTTTGGATGGTTCAACAAGGGAAATTAGGAAAGGTTGTAATATATTTGCAGAGTACTTGGCTAATCTTTGTCCAGGTACTTTGTTTCTAAATAGGAGGTATATAACTCTTTTTTGATTCGGTCGTGGTAGGTGGGAGTAAATTACGGGCATAGTTCAAAGGTAGAATAGAGGTCTCCAAAACCTTAGATCTGGGTTCGAATCCTAGTGCCCGTGCTGGGTAAAATGGCATCGATTATCCCGATTAAGGGATAAATAAATTTTCAATTTCATCAAATGAACAAAATTGCTATTTATTTCAGGGACTCGTATAAGGAATTGATGGAAAAAGTCACCTGGCCTGGGTGGGCACAACTCCAACAATCTACAGTGATTGTGCTGGCGGCCACTCTGGTGATTACCTTTATTGTTGGCGTCATGGATTTTGTTTCCAATTCAGTATTAAAATTTATTTATTCATTATTTTCATAATGGAAACTACAGTAGAACAAAAAGAGACCAAGTGGTATGTGCTTCGAGTGGTGAGCGGCAAAGAGCGCAAGGTAAAAGAATACTTGGATAAAGAAATCTCAAGGGGGGGATGGGGCGAAATCGTGAGGCAGGTATTTCTTCCAGTGGAAAAAGTGTATAAGGTCCAGAATGGCAAAAAAGTCATGCGGGAGCGAAATTATTATCCTGGTTATGTCATGATTGAGGTGGCTGAAGGCAGATTGGGCGACGATCTGAGGGACGCAATCAAAAACACTACAAATGTTATTCATTTTCTTGGAAAAGAAAACCCTATAGCACTCAGGAAGCCTGAAGTCAATAAGATGCTGGGCAAGATGGACGAGATGGCAGAAGCAGGCGGAATCAGCATGAGCGAGCCCTTTATTATCGGTGAGACCATAAAGATCATCGAGGGTCCATTTAATGATTTCAACGGCATCATCGAAGAAGTGAATGATGAAAAAAAGAAACTGAAAGTCACAGTAAAAATATTTGGCAGGTCTACACCAGTTGAATTAAATTATATGCAGGTGGAGAAAATAGCATAGATATTTGATGGGTCTGTAAAAAAGAGGCTGTCCTGAACGATCAGGACAGCCTCTGGAATTTAGAAGCTCTTTATATTTTTACATGCCACCCATGCTGCCTGAACCGCTGTCTCCAGAAGGTTCAGAAACAGGTGACGATGCTGGCATAGCAGGTGCTGCTGGCATGCTTACCGGAACAGGCTTTTTAGCGGGCGCTTTTTTAGCAGGAGCTTTTTTCGCGGGAGCTTTTTTCGCTGCCTTCTTAACTGCTTTTTTTGGGGCAGCTTTCTTAACAGCCTTTTTCTTTGGCGCTGCTTTTTTCTTAGCCGCTTTCTTTTTTGCCGCCTTTTTTACTGGTTTTTTTGCAGCTTTCTTAACCGGTTTTTTTGCAGCTTTTTTAGCCGGCTTTTTCTTTGACTTTGCCATAGTTGGTTGAGAATTTTTAGTTGTTATTGAGAATCAAATGGAGATTATTGCAAAAGTTAATCAGAAAAACTCAAATAGAAAAGAATGACAGATAATTTTATTTATAATGGCTAAACAGGATATTTTCTGATGAAAAAATTGATATTTCAATTCTTCCTGGTGCTCGTTGAATCAGAAAATAGACCATCGCCAAAAAACCTTCCAAAATCTTTGCTTGAACAGATTTTTAGCCTACTTTTGCGTCCCCAATCAAAAGTTCTTTTTGATCAATCAGATTTGGGAGTTCCGTCTTAGGCGGGACGTTAACACCAAAAAAGACGCAATATGGCAAAGGAAATCACAGGTTATGTCAAATTGCAGGTTAAGGGCGGCCAAGCCAATCCTGCACCTCCAATCGGACCGGCATTAGGTTCCAAAGGTATCAACATCATGGAGTTCTGCAAGCAATTCAATGCTAGGACCCAGGATAAAATTGGTAAGGTTCTTCCGGTTATCATTACTGTTTTTACTGATAAGTCATTTGACTTTATCATAAAAACGCCGCCTGCAGCAGTTCAGTTATTAGACGCTGCAAAAATCCAAAGTGGCTCCAAGGAGTCAAATCGTAACAAAGTTGGAAAAGTTACCTGGACCCAGGTAGAAGCAATTGCCAAAGAAAAAATGCCCGATCTGAATTGCTTTACTGTTGAAAGCGCTATGCACATGATAGCCGGCACAGCCCGCAGTATGGGAATTACTGTTGAAGGAAAGGCACCATGGGGAAATTAATCAAGTAACTCTAAAAACGTACGAAATGGCGACGGCTAAAAAAAGAAAAGTTGCTTCGGCAAAGGTCGATAAGAATAAAGTGTATTCTCTTAAGGATGCTGCTTCCCTGGTCAAGGAAGTGAATACCACCAAGTTTGATTCCTCTGTGGATATACACGTTCGCTTAGGTGTGGATCCAAAGAAAGCCGACCAGTCTATTCGCGGTACGGTAAGCCTTCCTCATGGGACAGGCAAGACCAAGAAGGTTTTGGTTCTTTGTACACCTGACAAAGAAGCTGACGCAAAAGCGGCAGGCGCCGATTTTGTAGGTTTGGATGAATTTATCCAAAAAATCGAAGGAGGCTGGGTAGATGTGGATGTGATCGTTGCCACCCCTTCAGTCATGCCAAAGATTGGTAAACTCGGTAAGATATTAGGCCCCAGAAACCTGATGCCCAATCCGAAGACCGGAACTGTGACCAACGATGTGGCTGCAGCTGTCAATGAGGTTAAGGGTGGAAAAATCGCTTTCAAAGTAGATAAAGCTGGAATAATTCATGCCTCGATAGGGCGTGTCAGTTTTACTCCGGACAAAATCAGGGAAAACAGCCAGGAATTAATTAATGCAATTATTAAGGCCAAGCCGGCTACAGCCAAGGGAACCTATCTCAAAAGCGTGTTTATGGCCAGTTCCATGAGCCCTGGCATTGAGATCGATACCAAGACCTTCGTGCATTAGAACAAGCATTATGCTGGTTGAATGATCAACCTGCATCAAAATAGGAATTATGACTAAAGATCAAAAAAATGAGGTTATTGGGGTGTTGAAGGATAAATTCTCCCAGTATAATAATTTCTACGTGACCAATACGGAGTCGTTGACAGTGGAACAGGTTGGTAAGTTACGCCGCATTTGTTTCGACAAAAAGGTAGAAATGAAGGTGGCAAAAAATACCCTGATAAAAAAAGCACTTGAAAGCATTGACAACAAAAAGTATGCTGAAGTTTTTGACGCCCTTCACGGAGTAACCGCATTGTTGTTTTCAGATAACGCAAAAGAGCCAGCGCTTGTCATCAGTACTTTCCGGAAAAGCGCTAATCTTGAAAGGCCTGTACTAAAAGCTGCGTTCATCGATGGGGATGTTTTCTCAGGTGACAAACAGCTAAAAACACTAACATCACTGAAGAGTAAACATGACTTGATCGGCGAGATCATAGGATTGTTGCAGTCACCGGCAAAGAATGTTATCAGTGGTCTGAATGCAGGCGCTAAACTAGCTGGACTTGTGCAAGCCTTGGAGGCAAGAGCAGCAAATTAGATTTTGATAGAAGATTTTGAATAAAGCAAACCCGGGCCCCAGGGTAATTCAATCGGGCAAATTTTTTTAAACTCTCCGTCGGAGCCTCGCAATAAGGGGCGATGAAACGCGGAAAAAATTGTAAAACTATGGCAGATTTAAAAACAGTTGCAGAACAGTTGGTGAACCTGACTGTTAAGGAAGTAAATGAACTAGCAAAAATTCTGAAAGAAGAATATGGCATTGAACCAGCTGCAGCCGCAGTAGCTGTATCATCCGGACCTGCTGCAGGTGGTGCAGCCCCAGCTGCAGAGGAAAAAACCGCATTTACGGTAATTCTGAAAAGCAGTGGTGCTAACAAGCTGAATGTGGTGAAAATTGTAAAAGACCTTACAGGTTTGGGCTTAAAAGAAGCCAAAGATCTGGTCGATGGCGCACCGAAGCCGGTTAAAGAAGGTGTTAGCAAAGCGGATGCTGATGTGCTCGTAGCCAAGCTGAAAGATGCTGGCGCAGACGTTGAAATTCAGTAATTGACAGATGATCTATAAATGAACCCCTGGTTTTAACCGGGGTTTCATCCATTATAGCCTGCTGAAGGATAAACTTTTATTGTTTATTCGTGTTTATTCTTTACCTTTGCCCTCCGTTTCTCTAAATTAATTAGGAACAAAAAGTCATGGAGCAAGAAGTCGGAAGCTCATCCTTAATCAATTCTCTGATAATCAATTAGATAATCAAACAATTACTAAGTTTTTTGTAATTCCTATTAGACGATTTTTGAAGTCAGAACATCTAAAAACCGGTTTTAAACAATATGTCTTCAACAAAATTGCAAAACAGGATTAATTTCGGTAAAATCAAGCATCTAGCCGAAACTCCTGACCTTCTCGAAGTCCAGATACAATCATTTAAAGAATTTTTCCAGTTAGAAACCACTCCTGACAAACGGAATATTGAAGGTTTGTTCAAAGTGTTCAAGGAAAATTTTCCCATTACGGATACGCGGAATATTTTCATGCTGGAATTTCTTGATTACTTTATTGACCCGCCACGCTATACTATCGAAGAATGTATGGAAAGGGGGCTGACCTATGCGGTTCCCTTAAAGGCCAAACTGCGTCTCAGCTGTAATGATGAAGAACATGTGGATTTTCAAACCATTGTTCAGGATGTATTTTTGGGCAATATCCCCTATATGACTCCGAGAGGCACTTTTGTAATCAATGGTGCTGAAAGAGTGGTTGTTTCACAGCTGCATCGCTCACCAGGAGTATTCTTTGGTCAATCCATCCACCCGAACGGAACGAAGATATATTCCGCCAGGGTAATACCCTTTAAGGGTGCCTGGATGGAGTTTGCCACTGATATCAATAATGTAATGTTCGCTTATATCGACAGGAAAAAGAAGTTTCCCGTTACCACCCTTTTGCGTTCCATCGGATATGAAACGGATAAGGATATTCTGGAACTTTTTGGAATGGCCGATGAAGTTAAAGCTGACAAGAAAACGCTCCAAAAATATATAGGAAAGAAACTTGCTGCAAGGGTACTAAGAACCTGGGTTGAAGATTTTGTGGATGAGGATACAGGCGAGGTCGTATCCATCGAACGAAATGAGATCGTGCTTGAAAGGGATACTGTCCTTGATGAAGGCGCCATAAATATGATCGTGGAAATGGAGGGTAAGAGCGTTTTTATTCAAAAGGAAGACGTTGGTGGAGATTATGCAATCATTTATAATACCCTTAATAAAGATACTTCTAATAGTGAGCTCGAAGCTGTCCAGCACATTTACCGGCAATTGCGTGGTGCTGATGCACCGGATGATGAAACTGCCAGGGGCATCATTGATAAATTATTTTTTAGCGATAAGCGCTATGACCTGGGTGAGGTAGGCCGGTATAAAATTAACAGGAAGCTTAATCTTAACCAGCCTTTGACCCAAAAGACACTGACCAAGGGGGATATGATCGAGATCATCAAATACCTTGTGCGGCTTACTAATGCCAAGGCTGAAATTGATGATATTGATCACCTTAGTAATCGTCGTGTAAGGACTGTAGGGGAACAACTCTATGCGCAATTTGGCGTTGGATTGGCACGTATGGCAAGGACGATCCGTGAAAGAATGAATGTTCGTGACAATGAAGTATTCACCCCAGTAGACTTGATTAATGCAAGGACCCTCTCATCGGTCATTAATTCATTTTTTGGAACCTCACAGTTATCACAGTTCCTCGATCAGACCAATCCTTTAAGTGAGATTACCCATAAAAGGCGTATTTCAGCACTTGGACCCGGTGGCCTTAGCCGCGAAAGGGCTGGGTTCGAAGTTCGTGACGTGCACTATTCGCATTATGGAAGACTTTGTACCATTGAAACGCCCGAAGGTCCAAATATTGGTTTGATTTCCACGCTATGTGTCCATGCAAAGATCAACGAAATGGGTTTTATCGAAACCCCATACCGCAAAGTGCATGAAGGTAAAGTGGACATGAAGAAATTGACCTATCTCAGTGCGGAAGAAGAAGATGTTGCAAAAATCGCACAGGCCAACATTCCCATGGATGATAAAGGAAACTTCACCGAGGATAAAATTGTTTCCCGTCAAACGGGTGATTTCCCAATACTTGAGAAGAATGAGGTGGAATATATGGACGTGGCTCCCAACCAAATCGTTGGACTGAGTGCATCATTGATCCCTTTTTTAGAGCATGATGATGCGAACCGCGCATTGATGGGTTCAAACATGCAAAGGCAGGCTGTTCCTCTAATCCGTCCAGAAATGCCGATTGTCGGGACCGGCCTGGAAGCCAAGGCTGCTCGAGACGCCAGAATCCAAATCCATGCAGAAGGAGAAGGTGTGGTGGAATTCGTAGATGCCAATGAAATTCATGTGAGGTATGAAAGGAATGAAGTTCAAAAGTTGGTGAGTTTTGAAGATGATCTGAAAATTTACAAGCTCACTAAATTTATAAAGACCAATCAGGAAACATGTATTAACCTCAAACCCGCAGTAAAGAAAGGCCAGCGGATCAAAGAGGGAGACTTTCTTACAGAAGGTTACGCGGTGCAGAATGGGGAGATGGCTTTAGGCCGTAACCTTAAAGTAGCCTTTATGCCTTGGAAGGGTTATAATTTTGAGGATGCAATAGTGATTAGCGAAAAAGTTGTGAGTGAGGACCTTTTTACGTCTGTTCATATATCCGAATACGAATTGGAAGTTCGGGATACTAAATTGGGCGAAGAAGAACTGACACCAGATATTCCAAATGTTTCAGAAGAAGCTACGAAGGATTTGGATGAAAATGGAATCATCCGCGTGGGAGCACAGATAAAAGAGGGTGATATATTGATTGGAAAAATTACTCCAAAAGGAGAAAGTGATCCTACTCCCGAAGAAAAACTATTACGTGCGATTTTTGGAGACAAAGCAGGAGATGCTAAAGATGCATCCCTGAAAGCTCCAAGTGGAACCGAAGGCGTTGTCATCAGTAAGAAACTTTTCCAGAGGGCAAAGAAAGACAAGAACGCCAAGGTGCGTGAAAAGGCCGTCCTGGAAAAGATTGAAAAGGTGCACGAGAAAAATGTGGCGGACCTTTTGGATGTGTTGTTAGGAAAATTGCAGGTACTTCTGAAGGACCATACCTCTTCAGGTGTGAATAATAATTTTGGTGAGGTGCAGATTGGCAAAGGAGGAAAATTTACAGCAAAGAGCCTGGCGAGCATTGATTACCTGAATGTGAATCCACTTGGCTGGACCGGTGATGCCAAGACGGACGAACTTATCAATGTGTTACTACACAATTACAGTATCAAATACAATGAGGAATTAGGGAGGTATAAAAGGGAAAAATTCAATATTTCCATCGGTGACGAATTACCTGCCGGGGTGTTAAAACTGGCCAAGGTCTATTTGGCTGTTAAGCGCAAGTTGAAGGTCGGGGACAAAATGGCCGGCCGGCATGGTAACAAAGGTATTGTTGCAAAAATAGTCCGTGCGGAGGATATGCCTTTCCTTGAAGATGGCACCCCCGTCGATGTCGTATTGAACCCCTTAGGTGTTCCTTCAAGAATGAATCTTGGACAGATCTATGAGACCGTATTGGGTTGGGCGGGTGAAAAGTTGGGATTGAAATTCGCAACTCCTATATTCGACGGGGCTTCAGTCGAAGAAATTGCCCAGCATATTGAAAAAGCCGGTCTTCCAAGTTTTGGTCATACCTTCCTCTATGATGGAGAAACAGGAGACCGCTTTGATCAGAAAGCAACTGTGGGAATCATTTATATTATAAAGCTTCACCACATGGTGGATGATAAAATGCATGCAAGGAGCATCGGTCCTTATAGCCTGATCACCCAACAACCATTGGGTGGAAAGGCACAATTCGGCGGTCAACGTTTTGGAGAAATGGAAGTCTGGGCTCTCGAAGCCTATGGTGCTTCCAATATACTTCAGGAATTATTGACCCTTAAATCAGATGACATCATCGGACGTGCAAAGACATATGAAGCCATTGTAAAGGGAGACAGCATTCCCAGAGCGGGGATTCCGGAATCTTTCAATGTACTGGTTCATGAGCTGAGAGGCCTGGGGTTGGATCTGAAATTCGAATAGACTCTGCTAACTGATGAATAATACAAGCCATTCACCTTTGTGGATGGCTTTTTTTTTCATGTACATTTGGAGTGGTCACAGCCTTATAGTCTCAGGAAGATATTTAGCTATTAGGTCCTCATAAAAAGGTTGCAGTTCTTCCCTTACCGGCGGTTTAGGGCTTTTTGAATAAAGATCGTATGGGTTAAATTTTTTCACCCATTCGAACATCTGATGGTCATGGTCATCCATTAAGTGCTCATAGGCATGCTCTCGATGCTGTGAGTAGAAAGAATGATATCGAATCATATAGAGCGCAGGTTCAGGCAGATAATTTTTCACCGCTTGGTATAGATATTCATCGTGTCCCCAGGATAAATGAACATGACGCAATCCACAGCCAGGCTCGTACACGCCATATTTAGTATTGTACCGCGGATCAAGGTTGTCAGGGTTATTTTCAAAATACTCGGGATAAACGATCTTATCAGAAAAACGGCAACCCACTGGAAACGTATCACCAACAACTGCCCATTGTGGCTCACCGAACAAACACAAAACCTTTCCCATATCATGAATAAATCCAGTTAGGACAAACCAATCCGGATGGCCATCCGAACGTATAGCTTCAGCTGTTTGAAGCAAATGTTGTAGTTGATCCAAATCCGTATCTGGATCGGAGTCATCGACCAGCGTATTCAGGAACTCCATAGCTGACCATACGGGCATTTCTTTTCGATTGAATTGTAAGAATTCCTTTTCTTTCTCGGATACAAAATCGAAGGTTTGAAAAGTATGATTCAACCGATAAAATTCACGGACAGTATCCCGTCCAGGCTCATCATAATTCCTGAATGCATCTTTTGTCTTGATTGACTCTCCATCTTCTGGGTAACGTTTGAGTACATCGTCATCCCACTCTTCTATATTTTTCAAGGGATTCATTTGTTCCTGCGAGAAAAGAGAGCTGTTTTTCATAATATTTTTCCTTTTATGAGCAAGCTGTTTTATTCTTTTTTACAAGTTAACGTTTTTTGCGAATTCTACATAATCCTAAAAATTATCAGCCTGATTGCCTTTAAAAGTGTTATCTTTCTTAAAAGAATTTAAATGACAAATGATCAAATTGAAAAATTCATCCAGGCTGGACATTTAGATAAGAACTCCGTCAGGCTTACTTTTAAGACCCGAAGTCCGATTATCGGGATATTTATCAAGACATCAGATTTTCAAGAGTTGAAATCAAAAAATTTTTGGAGGATCATTTCTGGATCTAGTATAGATGGATGGAAAAAGTCTCATGATAACAGCCTTGCTCGTATATTCAATGGAGCGGAAATAACAAGATTGACTTTAGTATAACAGTTTCGACTCTTATTTTTAAGAGTAGCATCCGGCTTCCAAAAGTTCTCAATATCTAATCATCTTAAATCAGCTGACGCCAATATGTTTAGGTCTGTTCTAACCGGCACTGGTTGTTACATTCCTTCCGAAGTCAAAAGGAACGACGATTTTGCTTTGCATCATTTTTTTTCGGAGAGTCAGGCCCCTATAGACACGCCTTCCCAGGAAGTCGCTCAAAAATTTAAACAAATAACAGGGATTGAAGAGCGGAGGTATTTAGCCGATGATTTAAATGCCTCGGATATTGCCACTATCGCATCGCGGACAGCGATCGCAGATAGCGGAATTGATCCTGAAACCCTGGATCAGATAATTGTGGCACACAATTTTGGCAACGTAAACAAGCACTCTTTCCAGATGGATGCCGTGCCTTCACTGGCAGCAAGGGTAAAGCATGATCTAGGCGTTCGAAATCCGTCCTGCATTCCATATGATATTCTTTTTGGATGTCCGGGTTGGCTGCAGGCGCTCATACATGTCGAATCTTTCTTTAGGTCCTGTGCTGCCAAACGCTGCCTGATTATCGGCACAGAAACACTTTCAAGGGTTTTGGACGAACATGATAGGGATAGCATGATCTTTTCTGATGGTGCGGGCGCCTGTGTGGTAGAATACAAAGATGCCGGCAAGGAAGATTGTGGCATACTAGGCTTTTCAGTACAATCCCATTCAATTGGTGCGGCTTATTATATTTATATGGGAGCATCCAATTTACCTGGTTCGGATCCAAATATCCGTTATCTTAAAATGAAGGGCAGAAAAGTATATGAATATGCCATCAAGCATGTTCCGGAAGCTATGAAAGAGTGCCTTGAGAAAAGTAGCGTAGATTTATCAGAAGTGAAAAAAATATTCATTCATCAGGCCAATGAAAAAATGGATGAGGCCATTGTCAGAGATTTGTATAAACTCTATGGGTATCCTCAAGTGCCAGTAAACATTATGCCCATGAGCATCCACTGGCTTGGCAATAGTTCGGTTGCCACCATTCCCACATTATATGATATGGTACGGAAAGGGCAACTCAAAGACCATGTCCTTAATAAGGGTGATATCATACTTTTTGCTTCTGTGGGAGCGGGTATGAATATAAACGCCATTTGTTACCGATATTAGCCTAAGATGGGCTCATCCCACCTGTTTTTACTACCTTTACCTCCCTGTCAATTTGACCTTTTTCCGGTTTAAGCATCAAATTTGACTTTAGCTAATCCGGAAATTTTAAAATCATTTAATAATTGATAATATGTCGGGGTTTTTTTCAAGAATATTTGGGGGAAATAAGTCTGAGAAGGATATCAAAATCATTCAACCAATTGTTGGGCAAATCAATCAATATTTTGCTGCTTTCCATTCCTTGTCCAATGATGAATTGAGGGGAAAGACTGCAGAATTTAAAAAGCGCATCAGAGAACATCTGAGTAATATTGACCAACAGATTGAAAGCTTGAATAAAAAAGGCGAAGAACTGCCATTTAGTGATATTGGAGGAAAGGACACTATTTACAATGAAATTGACCAACTGAAAAAGGACAGGGATGAGCAAATCGAGGAAATCCTCAAAGAGCTTTTGCCCGAAGCCTTTGCAGTTGTACAGGAGACCTCCCGCCGGTTTAAGGAAAATGAAGAGATGATCTCAATAGCAACCGACCTTGACCGGGATTTGAGCGTAAGAAAGGAATTTATCAGGATTGAGGGCGAGCATTCAATTTACAGAAATAACTGGATGGCAGGCGGAACGCTCATCTACTGGAACATGGTTCATTACGATGTTCAATTGATCGGAGGTACGGTATTGCATGAGGGTAAAATTGCTGAAATGGCCACTGGCGAAGGCAAGACCTTGGTATCCACGCTTCCAGCTTATCTTAACGCACTGGCAGGGGAAGGGGTGCATATCGTTACCGTCAATGATTATTTGGCCCGCCGCGACTCCGAATGGAATGGACCAATTTTTGAATGGCTGGGAATTACTGTTGATTGTATCGATAAACATGAGCCAAACAGCGAAGCGCGCCGTGTAGCTTACCAGGCCGATATTACCTATGGGACCAATAACGAATTTGGCTTTGATTACCTCCGTGATAATATGGTGCATTCTCCGAATGAAATGGTACAGCGCAAGCATCATTACGCGATGGTGGACGAAGTGGACAGCGTACTCATAGATGATGCACGTACCCCTTTAATCATTTCCGGCCCTGTGGCCAGGGGGGATGATCAGCAATACCATGTCTTAAAAAGCCGCGTTGAGAAATTAGTTGAAGTTCAAAAAAGGGTGGTCAATCAATTTCTGAATGAGGCAAGAAAAAAAATCGCTGAGGGTAATGATGACCCTAAAGATGGCGGCCTTGCCTTGATGAGGGCTTATCGTGGCCTGCCAAAAAATGGTCCATTGATTAAATTTCTTAGTGAGCAAGGGATCAGGGTGAGATTGCAAAAATCTGAAAATTACTATCTCGCAGACCAGCAAAAGGAAATGCCTAAAGTGGACGCGGAATTATTTTTTCAAATTGACGAAAAAAATAATGCTGTCGACCTTACAGACAAAGGGATTCAATTGATTACACGGGAAGGAGAGGATCCGGAATTTTTCGTGCTGCCTGATATTGCCATTAAATTGGCCGAGATCGAAAAAAGTGACTTGGGTGCTGAAGATAAATTGCAACAGAAGGAAGCCCTGTTAAATGACTACGCTATAAAGGCTGACCGGATCCACACGGTTCAACAATTGTTGAAAGCCTACACTTTATTTGATAAAGATGTCGAATACGTCGTACTTGATGGACAGGTAAAAATAGTAGACGAGCAAACCGGCCGTATTCTTGATGGTCGCCGCTACAGTGATGGTCTACACCAGGCGATTGAAGCCAAAGAAAACGTGAAAATTGAAGCGGCTACCCAGACTTACGCAACGGTTACATTACAGAATTATTTCCGCATGTATCACAAGCTTGCAGGAATGACGGGCACAGCAGAAACAGAAGCAGCTGAACTATGGGATATTTATAAATTGGACGTGGTCACCATTCCTACGAATGTGACGATGATCCGTAAGGACCACCAGGATCTGGTCTACAAGACTAAGCGGGAGAAATACAAAGCTGCAATTGACGAAATTGAACAATTGCGCAGTATTGGCCGCCCATCCTTAGTAGGTACAACCTCAGTGGAGGTCAGCGAACTTTTAAGTAAAATGCTGCACGTTAAGAAAATTCCACATAATGTATTGAATGCAAAACAACATGCCAGAGAAGCACAGGTTGTTGCCGAAGCTGGCCTGGCTGGGGCCGTGACGATTGCAACTAATATGGCTGGCCGTGGTACGGATATCAAATTGGGACCTGGAGTAAAAGAGGCAGGGGGCCTGGCGATTATTGGAACTGAAAGACATGAAAGTCGACGGGTGGATAGACAATTACGGGGACGTTCCGGTCGCCAGGGTGATCCTGGAACTACTCAATTCTATGTCTCCCTTGAAGATGACCTGATGCGTATGTTTGGGAGTGAAAGAATTGCCTCCTTAATGGACAGGATGGGTTATAAGGAGGGTGAGGTAATCCAGCATAGCATGGTTACTAAAAGTATCGAAAGGGCCCAGAAAAAAATGGAAGAAAATAATTTCGGCATACGTAAGCGCTTGCTTGAATATGACGATGTCATGAACAAGCAGCGGAATGTGGTGTACCGCATGCGCAGCCATGCCTTGTTTGGAGAAAGGTTGGCGCTGGATCTCGACAATGCCTTTTATATTGTTTCGGAATCGCTCGTCGGTTCTTTCCGGGAATTGGATGACTTTGAAGGGTTTAAATTATCCGTCATCGTAAATTTTGGTATTGATACCAGCATCAGCAAGGATGATTTTCTGAAAACTGAAGAGCTTCAGTTGGCTGAAAGGATATATCAGGAAGCCACCCAAAACTATGAAAGGAAGATGGATGACCTTCGTAAACACGTAGTTCCAGTATTCAAAAATATCAGGCAGACTCAAGGCAGCCATGTGGAAAACGTCGTAGTGCCTTTTAGTGATGGAAAAAAATCGATGAATGTCCTGGCTAACCTCCAAAAGACCCTTGATACAGATGGGCGGGAGCTGATGAATGCCGTTGAAAGGCAAATTACCCTTTCGATCATTGATGATGCCTGGAAAGAGCACCTCAGGTCTATGGATGACCTCAAGCAAAGCGTCCAAACAGCCTATTTGGAGCAAAAAGACCCATTGGTAATTTATAAAATGGAGGCGTTCGAGCTGTTTAGAAGAATGGATGGGGAAATGAATAAGGATATCGTGAGTTTTTTATGCCACTCGAGCATACCCGTTGAAGAGAACAGCAATGCTTCGATTCATGAAGGGAGGCAAAGAAAAACGGATATGAGCAGAATGAAGGTGCGCAAGGATGAGTTGGTAAATGCGGGAAATAACGGGAATGTGGTGAATGAGGGCTCAGATTATTATGAGCCATCCGGACCCGTAAAACAAGAACCAGTAAAAGTTGGTCCTAAGATTGGACGAAACGACCCCTGTCCGTGTGGGAGCGGCAAAAAGTTTAAGAATTGCCACGGAAAGGAGGTTTGAACCTTCACTAATGAATAACACAAATTAAGAGAGACCATCAAAATAAAACGGTGACAGTCTCTCTTTTTAGAAGCCTGTAAAGGATCTAAGCTGCCCTCCAGCGGCCCTTATTCCATCTCCAGCCTCCTTTGGCATTTTGCCAATGACCTTCTTCCCAGCGGTAACCTGGACGATGTCTTTCATAATGACCTTCATGCCAGGCATACCTTCCGCCTTCCCAAACCCAGTCGCCAGTGATCCAAATATGCTCTCTGGATGGAGGCTGCGGCCTCTCATAAATGACTTCAGCTGGTCTTTCCCTTACCACATAGGTTGCGGTGCATGAACCCAGTGAACCCAATACGATTGCAAACATAAAGTACCATACATACTTTTTCATAATTGAATTGTTTTTGTGTAATATGACCGATTAAACGAAAATAGTTTAACTGATGATTTATAATATTAATGTAATATCTATTAAATTATAACAAAGTTATTATTCAGATGCCAGCAATCTGTACACAGGATAACGCAAATGTACAGGTTCATAATATGGGGAACCTTTATAAACAAACTCCAACTGGGCCGGGGCGTTCTGCGCGAACGCAGGATCTTCTTTTTTCTTTTCATCCAATTTTGCCCTTAATTCCGGATGTTCTTTTAAATAAGTTGAGGCAAGATCCTCCCAACGGTATCCGCTGTATCCTTCCTTTTGCTGCAAAATCGCGTCAAAAAAATTCCAAGCAAAATAGGAATCGTCCGCTGTTGGTTCAAGCATTTCAATAAGGAATCGTTTTGCTGTTTGAGCGGTGTAGATGATATAATCGCCCTTAAGAAAATGAATGGAAGTTGAATTGGCGCTGATTTTCAAATCGGAGTTCCTGTGGTGTTTTTCGTAAGGACGCGGAGAAGACTTATAATCGTCAATATGGTAGGACTGGACCATGATGGAGGTATCTGTTGAAAATTGGTACATTTGTACCATGTTCAACTTTAAAAGGTCAATCACATCGTGCCATCCCTGAGGGATAATATATGCTTTAGGAGCTTTGATCCAATTATCGGCGGCAAAGTAATCGAAGAACCAGACTTCTTTTTCAAATGGCTTGTCATGATCATAAAATAAACGCTGTTGCCCTGTTACCTCACTGGTCTTAAATCCGGATTCATATCCTTTAAAACGAATGATATCGTGATGGGAAGTGTCCGGTTTCCAAATCAGGGCAAAATCCTTTTTCTGTATGTCTTCCTGAATGTCTTGATCTCTTTTTGTTAAGATTTCTTTTGAATGCTGCGAAGCTTGTTCAATGATGGATTGCATCAAGGCATAGGTGGAGAGCACCCTGTCTTTGAAAGGTTTTAGCATATGGGTTTCCGGAATGAAGGCGATTGTATGAAACAGGCTGGCATAACCACTCGAGAAACGAGGTGGATCATAGAATGCCGTCCACCCTTTTCCCGGATCGCCTTCTTCAAAATTTACATAAGGACATAATGGCCAACCCCTTTTTTCCATCGACTGATAAAGGGCAGGCTCAAATGAATCGTGAAGAAACTGTCCAAGCGCCCCTCCCAGTTTATTCCATTGTGCGGTGAGTAGCGTCATGGTATGCTGATAGTCAGCCCCATCGCTTACATGATTGTCTATTTGAACCTCGGGGTTTATCCAATGAAAAATCTGAGCAAAAGACCGTGCATCCCTTGAATCACTTTTAGTGAAATCGCGGTTGAGATCCAGATTTTGTGAATTACCTCTAAAGCCATAACTTTTTGGTCCATTCTGGTTGGCCCTTGAGTATGAATTGCGGTTTAAAGCCCCGCCAATATTATAAATTGGGATGACGGCCAAAGCAATATTATCCGGAATGTTGATTTTACCGCGGTAGAGATCTTTCAATAACAGCATACAGGCATCGACTCCATCCGGTTCGCCTGGATGGATGCCATTGATGATCAGTATGATTACTTTATTTTGTTGATGCCATAAGACTGGATCGAATTTTCCATCATTTGAATATAATATCAAATGATAAGGATAGCCTGCATCGCTCATTCCCATTTCTTTTATTGAAATTTTAGAAGAAGCTTTATCCAATTTTTTATAGAAATTAATGCATTCCTGGTATGTTGCGGTTTCCGTTCCGTTTGATTGCTCAAAAGGTGTAGTTGGCATTTGTGCTTTTGACTCTATGCACAAGACCAGCACCAGAAATAACAGGAATTTTCGCATATTGACGATTTTAAAAAGGAAATTTACGAAAAGGCGGCGGAATGAGACAGTCAGCTGACGATATTTGATAATTTAAAGAATCATGGCATGGAAGTTTTTAGCTTGTCGGATATTTTTTTTATCCTGGTCATTTTTCAATTGCTCTTTATTAGCATCTTTTTATTTATTCATGATAAGGGTAAGAGAACTAGTAACCGCTTATTGGGATTTTTTTTTCTTACCATTTGTTTGAATCTCACGGACAATTTCCTATTAATAAAGAGCTTTTATTTTGCATATCCTTCATTCGCTTTATGGAGTGTCTGGATGATTCTCCTTTTGGGGCCTCTGCTTTTTTTGTACACCAAGTCAATCCTTCAAAAAGATTTTTTATTCAGCATACGGAACATTGTGCATTTTGCTCCTTTTGCCTGTTTATTTATTATCACTGAAGCGATATTTTTGTATCAGCCGCGATCAGTCAAATTGACTATGCTGCATAACATTGTATTACGGAGATTGCCTCCTTACTCTTACTGGGCGCCGGGAATTATGTTCCTGCAATATTATTTTTATATCGCTGCTTCCCTGCGTCTCATCCAGCAATTCAGGAAATTGGCGAAAGAACAGTTTTCAAATCAACAAAGGACGAACCTCTCATGGCTTACCTCCACCATAATCATTTTTACAGTTTGCATGACCATCTCAACCCTAAATGCCTTTATTGGCCTTACCCCCTTGGGCAAATATTTCTATTTGATATTTATTATTCTCATATTCATGTTATTCCTTTTCATCAACCGAGTCCTGCTTAAAGTGCTGCAGAATCCGGGGATCTTTGCAGTTCTTGAGGAGGATGGCCACGGTCGAGCGGGTTTGCAACACAAATATGCACAATCCCTTCTTAAACCGAGCGAAAACAAGATTTTTTTAGAACGGCTTGAACTGCATATGAATAAAAACAAACCTTATCTTGAGCCGGATCTTACATTGGACCAACTTGCAGGGCAATTGGAAACGCGACCTAAAATTCTCTCACAAGCGATCAACGAACTTCTCAAACAAAATTTCTTTGATTTTATAAACCGGCATCGGATTGAAGAAGCCAAAAGGCTGCTTACTAATCCCGATGATAAGAAAATAACCGTACAGGAAGTGCTATTTGATGTTGGATTTAATTCAAAATCCTCCTTCAATACACTCTTTAAAAAACATACAGGGCTAACACCTACTGAATTCAAGCGAAAACATATGAAGTAAAGGGCGTTCGACTTTCTTGTAAGAAAAATGGAACGAAATAAATTCGTTCGACTTCCGGATCTCGGTCGTTTAATGGCGCATGGAACAGCATATTTGTGCCACAAAAATTTTCTTATCGTGAAATCGACAATCCCATTCCATCAAAAAATTTTGCGGTTTTGGAACCATCTTCCATTGCTTCTTAGAGCCGGTATTTCTGGTTTTCTTGTCAGCACTATTGGGGTCTCGTTTTGGGCAGCAGATCTCCAACTTATCTCTCTTCCCTGGGCCATTGTTACCATGCTGATTCCTTTATGGGGGTACCTGAAATTTTTTAGCGGCAGCGGTAGGGCAGGGCAATATGCAAAAATCAGGAGAATTCGGTTCCGTGCTGTAAAACTGTCCTCAAAGGCTTGGGCTTGGGGTCTGGCAGGTGGAATACTTTTTGTAGTTGTTGTGCAAGCCAGTTTTGTCCTTACTTTCAGGATCATACGAATGCCCCCTGCATTCGCTTCAGGGTACCCAATCATAGATACATTACCGGTTTGGTTAGCCTGGTTGACCATTATTATGGCTTCTGTTGTAGCTGGCATTTGTGAGGAAACGGGTTTTCGCGGATATATGCAGGTTCCAATTGAAAAACGCTATGGCAGTATCCTGTCAATTCTTTTTGTGTCGGTTATTTTCAGTTTGATTCACCTGACCAAAGTATGGGCCATTCCCATTATTCCCAACATCTTTTTTGCGAGTGTATTACTGGGTATTTTGGCTGTTAGAACAAATTCCTTGTTACCTGGAATTATTGGCCATTCTATACTGGATGTCTTCGATTATTCATTTTGGTGGACGCATTTTTCGGGAAAATGGGAAAGGCAGACCATATTCAAAACCGGACCTGATATGCATTTCCTTTTTTGGTGCCTGATTTTCCTTGGAGGCCTTGGCGGATTCTTTTGGTCCATGAGCAAATTAGCCAGAGACCCGGTGAAATTGGGGGATAATTAGGTAATTGTCAGGAAAACGAAAACCAGCTGCTTAGCTGGCGAGGGCATTGACCCTCTTGGTCAGTTTGCTTTTCAGGTTCGCAGCCTTATTCTTGTGGATGATCCCTCTCTTTGCCATTTTATCTATCATGGAAGTGACGACTGGCAGTTTTTCACTCGCTTCTTTTTTTGCCTTTAATTCCTTAAGGTCACGGATAACATTACGGGTGGTTTTCCCGTAATAACGGTTTCTTTCCTTACGTTTGGTCGCCTGGCGAACATCTTTTTTGGTTGCCTTGTGATTGGCCATCTTATCCGAATTTTACATTTAAGTTATTACCTGAAGACAGGCACCATATCCATCAGCACGTGGATTTGGGAGGGCAAAGTTAAGGGAAATGGCTCTATTTATAAAATATTGAATGAATTTTGTCTCCATTCCAAAAGCAGTACAGGCCTGAATTTCCTGTTAAATTCGTGCGCCTTAAGGCTGATATCATGCCTTGTTATGATTTTCACCGATATTTGTATACCTCATTTTAAAGCCAATCTCATGAAGGATTTTCAGTATATCACCAATTCCTCGCCCGCCTATATCGAGGGCTTGTACCACGATTTCGTCACCGACCCCAACAGCATAGATCCGGAATTCAAGAAATTCTTCGAAGGCTTTGACTTTGCACTTACCCAGAATAAACCCACCAATGGGAATGGCGCCAAGATATCGGAAGCGCCATTTACTACAAAAGATGGTGTGGATTGGAAAAAAGAGCTTGGTGCTTACCGGTTGATCCTTGGATACCGCAATAAAGGTCATTTGCTGGCAAAGACCAATCCTATCCGGCCAAGAAAGGATCGTGGGGCTAATTTAGACCTGGGCTTTTTTGGATTTACGGATGAGGATCTAGATAAGCATTTCTTTGCCGGTAACCTTATAGGACTTGGTACCACCACGCTCAGGGAAATTTTGCAACACCTGCAAAATTGTTACGCGGCACATGTGGGAATTGAATTCAAGTATATCAGTGACCAGGTGAAGATAGACTGGCTTACGAATGAAATGGAAAAAAAGTTTATTCATCCCCTTTCTCTGGAAAAGAAAAAACGGGTTCTTGACAAACTGAATGAAGCTGTCATGTTTGAAAAGTTTCTGCATACTAAATATATTGGACAGAAAAGATTTTCCCTGGAAGGAGGGGAGACAACGATCGCAGCCGTAGACGCAATTATCAGTACGGCCGAGGAGCAAGGGGTGGAGGAAGTGGTGATTGGCATGGCTCACCGTGGCAGGCTGAATATCCTTGCCAATATCATGGGAAAAACCTATGAGCAGATTTTTAGCGAATTCGAAGGTACTGCCACATTGGATCAGACGATGGGCAGTGGGGATGTAAAGTACCATATGGGATATGGCAGTGAAATTCAAACCAGGAACAATAAAACCGTTCGCCTGAAATTAATGCCCAACCCCTCTCATCTTGAAGCAGTCGATCCAGTTGTCGTTGGATTTGCGAGGGCCAAAGCGGACTTAATGTACGAAAGTGACTTCGATAAGATACTGCCCTTGTTGATTCACGGAGATGCCTCGCTTGCAGGTCAGGGTATTGTCTATGAAGTCATGCAGATGTGTAATTTGGAAGGATATTATACGGGCGGAACGATCCATTTTGTCATCAATAATCAAATTGGGTTTACGACCGATTTTGACGATGCCAGGAGCTCAGATTATTGTACCTCGCTTGCGGCGGCCGTTCATGCCCCTGTATTGCACGTCAATGGTGACGACGCTGAGGCTGTTGTAAAATGTGCAGAAATTGCCACCAGGTACCGCCAGGAATTCAATTCCGATTTTTTTGTCGATATGGTTTGTTACCGCCGGCACGGACATAATGAAGGAGACGACCCCAAATTTACGCAGCCTCATTTGTATGCCCTGATTGAAAAGCATCCAAATCCAAGAGAAGTCTATACCCAATTTCTATTAGAAAATGGAGAGGCAGATGCTCAAGATTTAGCTAAGGGTATGGAGAAGAAATTTTGGGCTGATCTCCAGGAAAGGCTCGACGAAGTAAAGCAAAAGCCTCTACCCTATAACTACCAGCAACCGGAACTCTGGTGGAGGAGCTTGAGACGGGCTACAGTAGCTGATTTTGAGCAGTCTCCGTCGACGGCTATCAACGCGACCGATCTTAAGAAAATTTTTGACGCTATGATGTCATGGCCCGATAATTTTACTCCGTTGCGTAAAGTTGAAAAATTGCTGCAGGACAAAATAAAACTCTTTACCGAAGAGGGGAAGTTGGATTGGGCGACGGCAGAACTTTTGGCATACGGCAGTCTCCTTCTGGATGGAAAAGACGTCCGGATGAGCGGACAGGATGTGAGACGGGGAACTTTTGCACACCGGCATGCAGTACTTAGAGACGAAAATACAGACGAGTCTTATAACCGGTTAAGCAGGATTCCTGGGGCCAAAGGTCAGTTTCGAATATATAATTCATTATTGAGTGAATTCGGAGTTTTGGGTTTCGAGTATGGTTACGGAATGGTAAATCCAAACGCACTGGTATTATGGGAAGCCCAATTTGGAGATTTTGCCAATGGAGCCCAAATAATAATTGATCAGTTTATTGCTGGGGCTGAGCAGAAATGGCAGAGGATGAGTGGAATTGTGATGTTGTTGCCTCATGGTTATGAAGGCCAGGGCCCTGAACATAGCAGTGCTAAGATGGAAAGATTTCTACAGATGTGTGCTGAGTTAAATCTGGTAGTTACGAATATTACGACGGCCTCTAATTTTTTTCATGTCTTAAGAAGACAAATTGCTTGGCCATTCCGGAAACCGTTAATCAATTTCTCGCCTAAAGCCTATCTGCGGTATCCTGGTACATACTCGAACCTGGAAGAATTCACAAAGGGTGGATTCAAAGAAATAATGGATGACCAGTTTATAGATAAGGCAGGTTCAGTAAAAAAGGTGCTTTTCTGCAGCGGCAAGGTATATTTTGACCTGGCAGAAAGGCAAGTTAAAGATAATCGAAAGGATATAGCCGTTATCAGGGTGGAACAATTGTATCCTTTACCTTTAAACCAATTGGAAGCTTTGTATAAGAAATACAGTAAGGCCACCTGGTTCTGGGTTCAGGAAGAACCTTTGAATATGGGCGCAGCCTCCTATCTCCAGATGAACCTGAAGAGCATCAACTACGGCTTTATAAGCCGTCAGCCGAGCGCCTCCACAGCCACAGGCTATGGTAAGATCCACCAACAGGAGCAGGCGGAGATCATAGATACCGCATTCACTATTTAGTCAGCTGTCTTATATTTGTCAATTGAGAAACGATTTTTTAAAAAAAATACTCCCATAAGGGAGAAGGAGGGATTTCATGGTTGATATTAAAGTACCGGCAATTGGCGAATCAATTAATGAAGTGACCCTTGTAAAATGGTTGAAGAAAGACGGTGAATATGTTGACCGCGATGAGGTACTTGCCGAGTTGGAAAGCGAAAAGGCCACTTTTGAAGTTAATGCCATACAAGCAGGATTACTAAAAACTGTCGGGAAAGAAGGTGACACACTTAAGATCGGCGATCTGGTTGCAACTATTGATGAGAATGCAACCAAGCCCGCAGGAAAATCAGCTGTTCAGGATGTGATCGCCAATGATAAAACGCAGATACCGGAAAAAGTAGAAACAAAATCCCCCACCCAGGTCCCTGTACAAGCTATTTCCAATGGCGTCAAGACAACACCTGTAGCTGCTGCGATTATCTCTGATAAAAAAGTAGATGCCCACGCCATCACCCCTTCAGGAGTAGGCGGTAAGATTTTAAAAAATGATGTACTAGAGGCACTTACGCATCCCGGGCGTGCATTAGGTAAGCCCTTGTTTGGCCGTGAGGAAAGAAGAGAAAAAATGAGCAATCTTCGAAAAACAGTTTCGAGGAGACTGGTTGAGGCCAAAAATACAACGGCTATGCTCACCACTTTTAATGAGGTGGATATGACCAGTATTATGGCATTGAGGACCAAATACAAAGATAAATTTAAAGAGAAGCATGGCGTTAATTTGGGCTTTATGAGTTTTTTTACCAAAGCCATATGCTATTCGTTGCAGGAGTGGCCCGCTGTCAATGCCTATATAGATACCGACGAAATCGTTTATCACGATTATTGTGATATTTCTATCGCTGTTTCTGCGCCAAAGGGACTAGTCGTTCCAGTCATCCGAAATGCGGAGAGTCTAAGTATGGCAGAAATTGAGAAAAAAGTGGTGGAGCTGGCTGGAAGAGCCCGGGACAATAAACTAACCATGGAGGAAATGCAGGGCGGAACCTTTACCATTACAAACGGCGGCGTTTTTGGTTCACTTATGTCAACGCCCATCATTAATATCCCACAATCAGCCATTTTGGGTATGCACAAAATCCAAGAAAGGCCGGTAGTCATAAACGGTCAGGTGGTTGTGAGGCAAATGATGTATTTAGCGGTAAGTTATGACCACCGTATCATTGACGGAAGGGAGTCGGTCAGTTTCCTGGTCAGGGTTAAAGAATTACTGGAAAACCCAGATCAATTATTGTTCGGAAAAGATCCAGTTAAGACTTTGCTTGAAGTTTAAGCGCTTGGACATTACGGATTGCTTTTTTCTTCTCACCATTCTTTTTTTACTCCGCTTAAAAATGCACTATAGTTTTGGACAGGGGAACGTTGCTTATATTGCTTATTAAATCCAGGCATGCGATTTCAATCCTATATCAAGGTATCGGTTTCTTTAATTCAGAATTATGAGGGGAAGGAGCCACTTGCCCTGTATCTGAAAAGTTACTTCTCAAAACACAAGAAGCATGGTTCCAAAGACAGAAAATGGATATCCCATTTTTGCTACTGCTATTTTCGTATTGGGCACGCTTTGAAGAATTTGTCCGTGGAAGAAAGACTCAGCGCAGCCATCCTGTTATGCACCAAAATTGGACAAGAAGTGGATGATATTTTGGAGGATGCAGGTGTCGCTTTAGCTGAAAATTTACCTTCTTCGTTTGAAATCGAAAATATTTTCCCCTGGTCAGCTGACCTCAGTGATGGCATCGATCACGTATCATTTTGCAGGTCATTTCTTTGCCAGCCCGATCTGTTTATCAGATTACGTCCTGGATATGAAGCCACCACGAAGCAAAAACTGTCTGCTGCCTCCATTCCCTTCAGGGAAATCAGCTCCCATTGCCTGGCGCTTAATAACGCTACTAAAGTAGATACCCTTTTAAAATTAAATAAGGAAGTGGTCATCCAGGATTATAATTCTCAAAGGGTGGGCGGTTTTTTTCGGGTACAGAAACTATCAGGCGACCGACTCCCCAGAATTTGGGATTGCTGCTGCGCAAGTGGAGGTAAGTCTATCCTTGCCTATGACATTTTACCAGATTTTGATTTAACCGTTTCAGATATTAGAAAATCAATTCTTCACAATCTAAAAAAACGATTTAACGAAGCAGGGATCAGGAACTATACCTCTTTTACCGCTGATCTGAGGCTTCCCCAGATTCAGCGTTCTTTCGACCTGATTATTGCAGATCTTCCTTGTTCGGGCTCAGGCACCTGGTCGCGCACGCCCGAAGGTTTATATTTTTTTGACATTGATCAAATCGGGCATTATGCAGCATTGCAAAAGAGTATTATTTCCAATTTGGTTCCTCATCTGAAAAAGGGAGGTCGTCTGGTCTACATGACTTGTTCTGTTTTCAAGAAAGAAAATGAAGATATCGTTCGCTTTATTGAAGAGGAATTCAATCTGAAAAAAGAGCGGGAGGAAATATTAGGGGGCTGGGATATTCGTGCAGATACCATGTTTATTGCTGCGTTTCAATTATGATCAACCATATTGAGTTTGATTCCATAACCTGTAGTACTCCCATAAGGAGAACCCACATTGGGGGGCTGGTATTGCCAATAGACCTGATTTTTAAAAATCAGGCCGATTCCTTTTCCATATATTTCTTCGCTGTAGGTAAGACTGGATACTACAGAATCGACAATGTTTGATGGTGTACCTGTACTATCACTCGCCTCCTGAACAGTTATTGCATACGGAACGGTGCCACCCAAGACGGTAAAAGGATATCCCACACTATCATAGACATAATTCCATCCATCCAAATAACTGTAGTCCCAGCTGCCTAAACCGGGAACGTCTGAATAAGTTGTCCTGGTGTCGATATAGGTATTTCCGCTCCAGTTGAATCCGTTGACTATGGGTAATTCCAACTTTAAATACCTCAAATTATTTTCGATCACTTCAATTGCCTGGCGGGTGGGGGTGATCATATAGGTTTCTGTTGGTGTCCACGGAGCCGTTCCTGTCGTATCACTCAGATAACGTATAACCCTCCAGCTTGGCCGGCCGAGGTCATCTGTTATCAAAGTATCAACCACATCTTTTGCCAAATAACTAATGATGGTATCCTGGATACCAAAATTGATAAAGACCAGTGAATCCAATCTGTAGGTAATGTATTTTCCAGGTTGCAATTGCATAAAATCAGTTACCTGACCTGATGGGTAATTGTAAGACTTGTTGCAACTGAAGAAAATGATAAAGGCAGGAACAATACAGTATATATGAATTTTTTTCATACTTGACAGTCAGTTAACGAAAAAGACCAATGCAGGTATTGGCCATCCGGCTTGGTCAAATAAAAACCGGGAAGCATGGCTTCCGGATGGCTAACGTAAAAACAAGCAAATTATTTCGTAAGAAGTTTAGGGAACCTGACCTGTCATAAAGGCCGGAATATGAAGAAAACCTGATTTTTACCTCTTGGTCAATTCCCAAAACCTTTCTGGATAATCCCACCTCCTATAAGGTCATCACCCTCGTAGAAAACAGCGCTTTGACCAGGAGCAATGCTTTTTACATTTTCAAAAAAGCGAACTCGAATATTTTTATCTTCTGTGGGATAAAGGGTGCTCAGACTTCCCTTGTCCCGGTACCTAATTTTGGTTATCGCTTCCATGTTGCGCTCTATGTTTTCATATTTGACCATATTAATTTTTGTAACCAGCATTTCACTTTGCTGCAGGTCTTCTTCATCTCCCAGGATTACCGTGTTGGTTGCGGGCTCGATACCTGTTACAAAAACTGGTTTACCAAATGCAGTTCCTAAACCCTTTCTCTGCCCCACCGTATAAAAAGGATAGCCTTGATGTTTACCAAGCAGTTGACCATTCTTATCCATAAAGTTCCCACCAGCCAATTTTTCCTCCAAGCCTTCGACATTGCGTTTCAAAAATCCCCGGTAATTATTATCTGGGACAAAACAGATTTCATAACTCTCATTCTTTTTTGCAAGTTCCGGGTAGCCATAATCAATGGCCATTTGGCGCACTTCGGATTTATGATATTCGCCCAGGGGCAATATTGTCCTTTTTAGCAGATCCTGCTGCAATCCCCACAAGACATAACTTTGGTCCTTTGATTCATCCTTCCCCTTGGCAATATAATATCGCCCGTTTTCATGATGGCGGATATTTCCATAATGGCCAGTTGCGATAAATTCACAATCCAAAGCATCCGCACGCTTCAGCAAAGCCCTCCACTTAATATGCGTATTGCAGAGTACACATGGATTGGGAGTGCGGCCTGCTAAATATTCTTGCACGAAATCCTCGATCACAAAATCCCCAAATTCTTCCCTGATATCCAGGACAAAATGAGGGAAACCATGTTCCACAGCAGCCATTCTTGCGTCATTGAAGCTATCCAGGTTGCAACATCCGGTTTCCTTTTTGGATGTTCCCGCACTGGCATAATCCCAGGTCTTCATGGTTATGCCCACGACTTCGTATCCCTCATGATGGAGCATTAGGGCAACGACAGTACTGTCAATTCCCCCACTCATTGCAACCAGCACTTTTCCTTTTCGGCTCATAATGATCAATAATATGGGTAAAACTTTGCTTACCGGACAAATGGCAAATGTAGATAAACTATCCTGTTTTCGAACCATATTTCTTGTAAATTGCCAGGCTAAACTATTATTGGGGAGTTGATAAATTTCTTTTATTATGATCAAATTACAAGTAATCGGGAACCTGGGTAAGGATTGTCTTACCAACACAGTGAATGGAAAGAATGTGATTAATTTCAGTGTTGCCCACACAGAAAAATTTCGGGATGCACAAGGGAACCAGAAGGACAAAACCATCTGGGTAGAATGTGCATACTGGACCGATCGAACAGGCATCGCACCTTATTTGAAAAAAGGCACGCAGGTTTATGTCGAAGGAACACCTGAAGTGAGGACCTATCCAAAAAATGATGGGACTACCGGTGTTTCGCTGAGCTTGCGGGTGTTCAGTGTGCAATTGCTGGGGACTAGGGGAAGTACGGATTCCTCGGGCGGCTCACCAGAAAGTTATGCACAACCCATGGTATCCAGTGCAACTCAAGTCCCATCGGCCAATGATATCACCGCACCCATCGATGACTTACCATTCTAAACTTTTTAGGACGGTGTATAAATATAAATGAAATCCAGAGGTAGCATTCACCAAGGGATAATCCTGTCCCTGGTATTTACAAGCAGTTTCCTCTCCCCAGCGCCTGCGCAACAGATGATTTCTACTGTTGTCTTAGTGGTTGGGGGTGGAACTGGAGGTGTATCTGCGGGGTTGCAATGTGCAAGAATGGGGATACATACCCTGATGATAGAGCAAACCAATTGTTTGGGTGGTATGCTGACAGCTGCAGGCATAAGCTGCACCGATGGAAATGATGGCCTTTCTTCAGGAATCTGGCAGGAATTTCGCCAGGCTTTGTATCACCATTACAAGACCAGTAATCTTTCAACCGGTTGGGTCAGTGAGACCTGTTTTGAACCTCATGTAGGAGATAGCATTTTAAAAAACTGGGTTTATCATGAGAAACAACTCACTGTATTATATAACTGGTATTTTGAAAAAACGCTGATGCATGCCAATCGGGTAACAGGCGCGATGTTCAAAAATAAAAAAGGAGAGACCCTCAGCATACAATCCCAAATGACTATTGATGCTACTGAATTGGGGGATTTGTTTGCTGATGCAGGCGCGGCTTATGATTTGGGAACAGAGGATCCAAATTATTCTAAAGAGAAAATGGCACCGGGTAAAACCCCGATCATTCAGGACATTACCTGGGCTGCCATATTGAAAAACTATGGACAGGATACCACAAGGGTTTTGACAGAGCCGCCCAGGTACGATCCAAGACAATATTATTGCTGTTGCACTTCGGCACCATGCTTGGGAGTATCTTATCCGGTGGATGCCCAAAAAATGATGAACTACGGCAAACTTCCCAACGAGAAATATATGATCAATTGGCCCGCTCACGGCAATGATTATTATTTGAACCTCGTGGAACAAAAACCTATTGATAGAGAATTGGAATATCAAAAAGCGAAGACCCATACACTTGGCTTTATTTATTTTATTCAAACTGTTTTGGGTTACAAAAATTACGGATTGGCCGATGATGAATTGGACCACGGGATGGCTCTAATCCCATATAACCGGGAGGGGAGAAGAGTTAAAGGAGTAGTCAGGTTTAACGTCAATGATATTGTTGACCCGTTCGGGCAACAGGAGAAATTGTATAAAACAGGGATTGCCGTGGGGGATTATCCTGTTGACCACCATCATGGACAAAACCCAAATACCCCCATTATCAATTTTCCTCCTATTCCGTCCTTCAATGTTCCGCTTGGTGCCCTAATTCCTGAATATATTGATGGATTGATTGTTTGTGAAAAAGGAATTTCTGTTTCCAATATTGTAAATGGCGCTACACGGTTGCAACCAGTAGTACTTCTTACAGGTCAGGCAGCAGGAATGCTGGCAGCCATTAGTGTACAACATCATCATCAACCCCGGCAAGTCAATATCAGGGAATTGCAGCAAAAATTATTGGATTATACATGCGCGCTGATGCCCTATGCAGATGTAAAAACAGCGGATAAAGCTTGGATGGCGATACAAAAAATTGGAGTAAGCGGATTACTGAAAGGCAAAGGAAAACCAGAGGGTTGGGCCAATAAGACTTTCTTTTTTCCAGACAGCATGGTCAGTTTTGTTGACCTGCGGGCCGGTTTGGAAGAATTCAATTCAGTTCGTCCGGCGTTAGCTTTCGACGGACACATGTTTGCGGACAACTTAAACGCGGGGGGTTACCTGAAAACGGAGGACATGGAATTTCTCCTGTGGTCAATGCGGCAAAGAATCTTCAAAATCCCTTCGAAAAGCGAAGCAGAATGGAGGAAGGATTTTAGTTCTTTTTGGATTATAACGATTGGAAAAAAATACGATCCTGATGAAAAACTCAGCAGGAGGGAAATGGCGCAAATCCTGGATCATTACCTTCAGCCGTTTACAAAATTCCCTATCAAAATGGATGGAAACGAATAAGATCCTGTATATATTCTTAACTTCAAGGGGATTTTTTAAATCTTCTTAAAACATTGCAATATGAAAAAATGGATATTTCCGGTCTCGCTTTTTATTTTAGCTATTTTGGGATTTTCCTTTCGATTGGGTCGTCAAGGGCAGCAAGCAGGAAAAACAGAAAAAATTACTTACGGTGTCAAAGACTGGAAGATCGGGGTGCAAATGTGGACATTCAGAATGTTTTCATTTGCGGATGCACTGGATAAATTGGATAGTGCTGGAGTCAAGTACGCAGAGGCTTTTTTCGGGCAGAAATTGGGCGCTGACATGCAGGGAAACTTCGGTTTTGACATGAGCTTGGAAACTCGATCCAAATTAAAAAGTTTGCTGCAGGCCAAGGATGTAAAAATTATAGCGATGGGGGTAATCGTGCCTAGAAATAGAAGCGAGTGGACAAAAGCGTTTGAGATTGCGAAATATTTTTCACTGAGTTATATTACTGCCGAGCCTATTAAAAGTCAATGGGATATGGTTGACAGTATGGCGGGTAGTTACGGAATTAGAGTTGCTATTCATGATCATCCAAAACCCAATATGTACTGGTCACCTGATTCTGTTCTGGCTGCTATACATGGCCATCCAAATATTGGTTCTTGTGCCGATGTCGGGCATTGGGCCCGTAACGGCCTGGATCCGGTTGCCTGTCTTAAAAAACTGGAAGGTCATGTTTTTGGTGTACACCTGAAAGATATCACCGTGTTCAACAAGACCAATGCAGATGATACCGCTGTAGGTAAAGGGGTAGTCGATTTTCCGGCGGTATTTAAGGAACTGAAACGGCAGAATTTCAGTGGTATGTTTTCTATTGAGCAGGAATCCAATTGGTACCACAGCCTACCGGATATAATACATACTGTCAAATTTTTCAATGAACAGGTAGCCATGCTGGGAGGTGGCACGAGGTAAGACCACTTAAAATTTGCTATTTCTGCATTTTCACTAAGTTTTTGATGGGGTGCGCATCTATCCCCTATTATGGAGAAACTCTTTTCATACCAGCGGTTATTGGAATTTACTGCCAAGATCTTTCAATGCATTGGTTGCTCCGAAAATGATGCGGCTCTCGCGGCGATGGTATTATTGAGTGCCGATCTCCGGGGAATTGATTCGCATGGTGTAGCCAGATTGTCGGGCTATATAAGGCTGTGGGAAGCAAAAAGAGCCAATACTCAACCAAAATTCCGGATCATTCACGAAACGCCCTCCACCGCAGTGATAGATGGGGATGCTGGGCTAGGTTTGGTTGTTGCTCCTTTTGCAATGCATGTGGCTATTAGAAAAGCGAAGGAGGTGGGAACGGGATGGGTAAGTGTGCAAAATTCCAATCATTTTGGCATTGCGGCTTTTCATGCATTAAAAGCAGTTGAGCAAGAAATGATTGGGATAGCCATGACCAACGCAAGCGCTCTGGTGGCTCCCACCTATTCTACAGAACGTTTATTAGGCACCAACCCTATTTGTGTTGCTGTTCCTGCAGGAAAGGAACCTGCTTTTGTTGCTGATTTTGCCACCTCAACCGCTGCTAACGGTAAATTAGAGATTTTGCAAAGAATGAATGAATCTGCACCTGAAGGTTGGATACAGGATAAATTGGGGAAATCTACTTCCAATCCAAATGAACTGAAATCAGGCGGGGCTTTGCTGCCATTAGGTGGAGACAGGGAACACGGAAGCCATAAAGGGTATGCATTGGGGGCGGTAGTAGATATTTTTTCAGCATTATTGAGCGGAGCTAATTATGGCCCTTGGGTTCCTCCGTTTCCAGCATATATACCCATGCCGTCCGATATGCCTGGAAGGGGAATCGGTCATTTTTTTGGTGCCATGCGCATCGATGCGTTCAGGCCGGCAACCGATTTTAAAGAGCATATGGATAGGTGGATACGGAGATTTAGAACAGCAAAAGTGGTTGAGGGTCAATCATCAGTGTTGATTCCGGGTGATCCTGAGCGCAAAATGCAGGCGGAAAGACTGAAATACGGAATACCGTTGCAACAATCTGTAAATGAAGATCTTGTAGATTTAGGAGTAAGGTTTGGCATTATATTTTGATCCACTTTTCTTTCAACCTGGATATCTTAAACGTTGGGCAATAATTTCCATTTGATCTAAGTTATTACCCTTATTTATCCAAAATGGGATATTTGACCCCAATCTGGATTTTCTTATTTGCTCGCCAGTGAAAAGTGTTGCGCAAACATGCTGTCCGACAGCGTGTTAAATATCAAGTTACCGAAGCAAAAATGTCAGATTCAATTTTGGAATAATTATCCCAGAATTGGAAAAAATACCAACTTAGACAGTATATAAAATATTGTAAGTCAGTTAATTATATACTGGTATATCAATTGTTCTCTTATTCTGTCCAAATCGTACCTTTATGAAGCGAATTTCAACATATAGCCTGAATCAGGGAGATTTCATCTCCTCCCTGCAAAAGGATGGCGAAGGGCTCAAAGAAGTTTCAAGGCTTAAAAATATCGTGCGGAAGCATTCCTTTCTGATCGCAAGGATATTTTTCATCGCCTTTTTGTTATTTATTTCCCAGCGGTTAGTGTTTGCTCAAAATTGTCCTACCAGTGGTTTGCATACCCAGTCTGGAAGCGAAAACACCTATTTTTATGCTCCGGCCGGAACGCTCGCCGCTGGAAGCAGTTCTATTTCTTTGAGTGCGGTCACTGCAGGTTATGGAACTTCTCCCATTGCAATCGGAGATCAGGTTTTGATCATCCAAATGCAGGGTGCAGAAATTACTTCTTCAAACTCAAGTAAATATGGTAGTGGTGTTTCCGGCGCAGGTCAAGGTGATACTTCTGCCAACTTTATTGCTGGATACATGGAATTTGCCACTGCTTCGAGTGCAGTTCCAGTGACTGGCGGAGTGCTTACATTGGCAGCTCCGACTGTAAATACGTATATCAATTCTCCTTATGGGACTTATGGACAATATACTTATCAAGTAATCAGGATACCCGCATGGTACAATATTCAATTGACTGCAACGGTAAGTACACCAGTGTGGAACGGAACCGTTGGCGGAGTTACTGCTATCAGTGCCGTCAACCAGCTTGATTTCAATAGTAAGACGGTTAGCGCTTCTGGAGCTGGCTTTCGTGGAGGAGCAGGCAGAAAATTAAGTGGGTCGCCAGGATTAAGTAAAAATGATTATGAAACCTATGATTCTCTTAATGCCAATGGTAGTAAAGGTGAGGGAATTGCAGGCACTCCCAGGTATCTGAACACGGGAGGCGTCGTGCTTTTTGACAATTTAGTAGAAGGTTATCCTGGAGGAAGTTACGCACGCGGTGCTCCTGGCAATGCAGGTGGTGGAGGAACTGATGGTGATCCTTCTGCTAACGACCAAAACTCCGGTGGTGGAGGTGGTGGTAATGGCGGAATTGGCGGTCAAGGTGGTAACGGTTGGTCATCTGGCGCGACAAGCGGTGGAAAGGGCGGCTCTATTTTTTCAGCATATAACCCATACAGTACATATTATTCTCCGTCAAGACTTATCATGGGCGGCGGGGGCGGCGCTGGTACCACAAACGATGGTACGGGTACGCCTGCCGGTGGATTTGCAAGTAGCGGCTCTTCTGGTGGGGGTTTGGTTATAATAAATGCTTCTTCTATTATTAATAGCGGCATCATTGATGTTTCAGGTGCCAATGGGAACAGCACTACCATTATTGACGGTAGCGGCGGTGGTGGCGCAGGAGGAAGCGCGCTTATATACGCATCAAGTGGCTTATCTAATATCACGGTAAATGCTGCTGGTGGAAATGGGGGATCGAATGATCCAGCCCACGTAAGTGCCACTCAGCACGGTCCTGGAGGCGGAGGTGGTGGTGGTGTGGTATATGCCAATGCTACTTTAGCAGCGGGTACTTCTGTTGCCGCTGGAAGCGCCGGTATAAGTGTCAGCACTGCAGTCACGAATAATTTTGGAGCAGGTAACGGATCTGTGGGTGTTTTGAGTACCGGTATTACCTTTTCTCAATTGCCACCGAATATGCAGACCTGTCAGGGTACAATTGTTCTTGCCCTTGATCTTATTTCATTCAATGCATCTTACCAGACAAATAATACTGATCTCGTTTCCTGGACTGCTTCCAATGAAGGAAATACGAGCTTTTATGCTGTGGAAAGAAGTACTGATGGAGAAAATTTCACTTTCATGGGAAATGTTCTGGTAGATCAGGCCTCAGGAAATACGCATAGCTATGGCTTCAATGATTATCTTCAGTCAGTGAACTCTCCGGTGGTCTATTATCGTTTGAAGATGGTCAGCGTAGATGGGTCCTTTGCATACAGCAAAATAGCCCTGGTCACTTTGGAACAAGCCGGCGCCCAATTTTCAGTATTTCCAAATCCGACAACTGACTTTGCAGTGTTAAGACTAAGTTCTGACAAAGAGTCTATCGCCATGGTGAAATTAATGGACAACTCTGGGAGATTAATCATGTATAAGTCATTTACGGTAACCGCTGGGAATAACAACCTGATGGTTGATCAACTGGGCGGTTTACCAAAGGGTATTTATATCATCCAGGTTATTTCTAACAACTCAATGTATAATAGCAAATTGGTTAAACAATAATATAATCCTCAATCGTACCTGAGGCTGTCCATCCATTTGGACAGCCTCTTTTTATTTGAAAAAGGAGCCTGTTTACTTATCGGCCTTATCTTTGCGATCCCAAAACAGCGAAGATGAAAGTCATGAAATTTGGAGGTACTTCCGTAGGAAAACCTGAGCGCATGCGCGAGGTAAGCCAACTGATACTCCATGATAAAGAGAAAAAGATTGTGGTACTCAGCGCCCTAAGCGGGACGACTAATGCCCTGGTCGAGATCGGCCTTACGATCGCTGCCGGTGAAACGGAGCAGGCAAAATTGCAGATTGACAAGCTAGACTCCCACTATCAAAATTTTATAAAGGAACTGGTTGAAACAGAAAATGCATATGCAAAGGCAAAGGCGATAGTAGCGGAGCATATGGAATTTCTTTCGATCATCCTCAAAATTTCATTCAGTGAAGCCTTAAGTAAAGATATTCTAGCCCAGGGAGAATTATTATCAACAAAGTTATTCAGTGTATACCTGGAGGAAATAGGCATAGCACACCTGCTCCTTCCCGCGCTTGAATTCATGAGCATTGACATTCACGACGAGCCCAGGCTTGAACATATCAGCGAAAGGCTCACTCAGTTGCTGGAGCTGCACGCCAATCAAACGCTATTCATCACCCAGGGATATATTTGCAGAAATGCAAGGGGTGAGGTTGATAATCTTAAAAGAGGTGGGAGTGATTATTCTGCCTCCCTGATCGCGGCTGCAATGCATGCATCTGTATGCGAAATATGGACCGATATTGATGGTATGCGCAATAATGATCCACGTGTGGTCAAAAAAACAAATGCAGTTGAGCGGCTGAGTTTTGATGAAGCGGCTGAGCTGGCTTATTTCGGTGCTAAGATCCTGCACCCTACTTGTATTTGGCCCGCACAGCAGCAGAATGTGCCTGTCAGGTTGCTCAATACAATGAAACCGGGTGCGGCAGGGACACTTATACAACAGGAGGCTGGTTCAACAGGCGTGAAGGCAGTGGCAGCAAAGGACGGAATCATCGCGATAAATATCAAAAGCAGCCGGATGCTGCTGGCATATGGGTTTTTGAGGAAAGTCTTCGAAGTCTTTGAAAAATACCGAACCTCCATTGATATGATCACGACCTCTGAAGTAGCTGTATCGGTGACCATTGACAACCCCTCGTCAATGAAGGATATTCTGAAGGAACTTGAACCTTTCGGGACCATCGAAGTGGAGGTTGATCACACCATTGTTTCGATCGTAGGCAATGAAATAGCTGCAACCAAACATGTGCTCAGTAAATTATTTAAAGCTTTGATATCTATTCCTGTCAGAATGGTAAGCTATGGAGGAAGCAAGCACAATATTTCGCTCCTGATTCCATCTTCATATAAAGAGGAAACCTTGAGGCTATTGAATAAAGGGTTGTTTGGTTTGGACTGAAATTAGGGTGGCTGCTATATTCGGCCAGGTACCTACCGGCTTTTTCATTTGACCGGAGAAAAAGGTAATTTTAAAAAAAAATGTATATGCGCCGATCAAAAATCTCTTGCTTTGTTCTCCTTCTTTTTTTCAATGGAGGGGCTTCGGCTCAAAATGGCTGGATAAGTCTTTTTGATGGAAAGACATTAAATGGATGGATGCGGCTCGCGGGGCTAGCCGAGTACCAGGTGGAGAATGGCGCTATCGTCGGGAGTACGGTCGTCAATTCGGGTAATACTTTTTTGGTAACAAGAAAGCAATATGGTGATTTCATTTTAGAGATGGATGTCAAAATGGATGATACCACGAGCAATTCAGGTGTCCAGGTCAGGAGCCACTATGATCCCGCGGGGCATGATGGCAAAGGATTGGTATATGGTCTGCAATTTGAGCTGGATCCTTCCGCCCGGCGCTGGTCAGGTGGGATTTACGATGAAGGCCGGAGGGACTGGCTTTATCCAGGATCATTGAACAGGGCTTCGCAGGAAGCTTTTAAAGTCGGGGTGTTTAATCACATCCGGATGGAATGCATTGGTCATGAAATGAAAACATGGATCAACGGGATTGCGGTTGCATATGTGGTGGACACAGCCGATAAAACGGGATTTATAGGACTGCAGGTACATGGGATCAGTAAGCCGGAACTGTCAGGAGAAAAGGTTTATTTTAAAAATATACGTATTAAGACAATCAATCTGAAGCCCGTTGATTTTCCGCCGGGTGTGTATGTATTCAATACCCTTCAAAACCAGCTTACCAGTTACGAAAAGAATTCAGGTTGGCGATTATTATTTAACGGGAAATCCTCAGCGGGATGGATCGGAGCATATAAAAAGGGCTTTCCTGAAAAAGGCTGGCAGATCAAGGAAGGGAATTTGACCGTCCTTTCCTCAGAAGGCAAAGAAGCAGCAAATGGAGGTGATATTGTAACCAAGGATCTGTTTAATGCCTTTGATCTTTCTTTTGAATTTAAGCTGACTGCAGGTGCCAATAGTGGAGTCAAATATTTCGTCACACTTGCTGAAAATAATACGGGTTCAGCCATTGGTCTGGAATACCAGTTGCTTGACGATGCGCTGCATCCTGATGCAAAACTGGGAAGGGATGGGGACCGGACGCTCGCCTCTTTGTACGATTTGATTCCTTCAAATAAACAAGCCAGATTTATCCATCCGATTGGTAAATGGAATACAGGCCGCATCATAGTGTATCCTGATAACAGAGTCGAACATTATCTTAACGGAATCAAAGTGCTTGAATACAAAAGGGGTTCTGAAGAATTTAGGGCTCTCGTGGCTATCAGCAAATACAAAATATGGAAGGATTTCGGTGAAGCGCCTAAAGGACATATCTTATTGCAGGATCATGGTAACGAAGTGAGTTTCAGAAGTATCAAAATCAGGCCATTGAAATGACCGGGAGAACCCTCCGCCAGAGGCTATAGCGCCTGCTTTTTTTCATATGTCAATGAAATCATACCACGGGTTCCCATCCTTTTTCATAATTCCTTTGCCAGAGATTCATGGCACTATCGTCGTGCAATACATGACCGTTCAATGGATCGCAGTGTAAGGTATTGCCTGTGCGTTGGGCAATATTGGCCAAATGGCATAACAAAACAGACTTACAGGCTTCATCTACGGGGGCGTTCAGCGAAGCTTCGCCCCTGATGGTCTTTATAAAATTATCAAAATGATAGAGATCAAGATTCCCATTGGCACTGACGGGATTTGTGGGATCTGCAGGGGCTGCTGAACTCACTTCCTTTATCAGTTTATTTTTATCGTCATAGAGTTTATAATCTGCGCTTCCATGATTGACGAGAGTCCCTTTACTGCCATAAATGATAAAACCACGTCCTGCCCCCTCTCCCGGGAAATTGTTACAGCTGCGCCCTTCCCAACTGATGGCCTTAGTATCTCCAAATTCAAAGGAAGCGATCTGGGTATCGGGTGTTTGCCAATCATCCTTGTAAGCATACCGGCCGCCGGAGGAGCTGACCTTTGTCGGGAAGTCAACCCCAAGAAACCAACGGCAACAATCGATTTCATGAGTTCCATTATTACAGGCTTCGCCTGTACCCCAATGCCAAAACCAATGCCAGTTATAATGAACAAGGTTATCCTGGTAATCCCTTCTTGGGGCCGGGCCCTGCCATAATTCAAAATCAAGTGTGGGCGGGGGTGCTACTTTTTTCCCCTCCCCAATAGGCAAACGCCCATTGGCATACCAGGCTTTTGCAAAATAAGGATTGCCAATTATTCCCCCTTTTACTTCATTGACTGCTTGGATCAGCGTTGGCATGGACCGACGCTGGTTGCCCATTTGAATATGTTTGCCATATTTGGAAAGCGCCTGTGCCAACAGTTCCCCTTCATGAGGATTTTGTCCGCATGGTTTCTCCACATAGACATGCTTACCATGGGCAACTGCCATTAGTGCTGCAGGTGCATGCCAATGGTCAGGCGCAGCAACAATGAGTGCATCAAAGTCTTTTTGTTCAAGAAGCTTTCGAATATCCCGGAACAGTACTGGTTTGCGGGAAGCATCCTTCAACGCATTGAACCCATTGGAAATAGCTTTCTCCTCCACATCACAGATATAAGCCACTTCGACCTGTGGAAGCTGGGAATAACACTTCGCTAAATAGGAGCCACGGCTGTTTACACCCATGACGCCGACAATGACTTTGTTACTTGGTGCAAAATGGCCGAAGATGGGAAAGTTTAAGATGCTGATGCCCGTCGCCGTAAGGGATGAGTTTTTGATAAAAGTGCTTCTTTTCATAATGTGTGCTATTAATCGTTATTTTGATAGGCTTCCTTACCATTGACCACGGTTAGCTTCACCCGCACATCCTTTATTTTTTCAGGGGGAATGTTGAAAAGATTTTCGGACAGCACGACAAAATCTGCCAACATTCCTGCCTTTAGTCGCCCAATGGCATTTTCCTGGAAACCAGCAAATGCACTATTTGCAGTATAACAGCGCAGCGCTTCACCAACAGATATTTTTTGTTCCGGATACCATCCGTTGGGGTTTTTGCCGTCTGCTGTTTGACGGGTCACGGCGGCATATATCCCTTCCAATGGATTGATTGGCGCAACGGTCCAATCCGTTCCAAAGGCGAGTATAGCATGCGTATTCAACAAACTGCGGAAGGCATAAGTTCTTTGTAACCGGTCGCTATCAAGCCTCTTGCCGGCCCATTTGCCGTCATCAAATGCATGATAAGGTTGCATGGATGCAATGACCCCAAGCTGAGCAAAACGTGGTAATGCCTCCTTGGTCAGGTGCTGGGCGTGTTCTACCCGGAATCGCCGGTCCTTTTGGCCATTCTTTGCAATAGCATCTCCATATACTTTCAATATCCAGTCATTTGCTCTGTCCCCGATGGCATGGTTGGTCACGTGGAGGCCTACGGAATCCGCTGCTAAGATCCATGCCCGCAAATAATGGGTATCGGTGACCATAAGTCCAGTGGAACTTGGAGCGTCCAAATAAGGCCGATAAAACCAAGCCGTGGCAGTGCCTAAGGATCCATCAACAAAGCCTTTTAAACCACCCCAGTGCAAGAAGTCATCACCCCATCCGTTTTTCTTAACAAAAGAATCTAACCGGGCCCATGATCTGGTCGGCACAAAAGAATAAATTCTTAGGGGGAGTGCCTTTTTTTCATAAGCTCTTCGGTAGGTGAACAGGTCGGGCCAACCGCCATAACTCCCCATATCATGAACTTCCGTCACCCCAAAAGATAATGCATGTTGCGCTGCCCTTTGAAGATATTCATCCATTTCCTTGTCGGAAGGAGCGGCTATGACACCGTTCAATAAATTTTTTGCCTGGTCTTTGAGAACTCCGGTTGGTTCGCCTGTCTGGAGATCCCGTACTATTTGGCCACCGGGAGGATCAGGTGTGTGTTTGTCAATAGCAGCCATCCTGAGTGCGATGGAATTGGCGAGGGCCATATGGCCATCATAACGGTCCAGGAGAGCTGGGTGATTTCCTGTGACACTGTCTATCCATTCCTTTTTTGGCAGTGCACCCCCCCACTCTTCATGATCCCAATCGCCTCCTGTTATCCAGCGACCTGGGGCAGTTGTCTTTACAAATGCTTTAAGAATAGAAATAAATGAATCTTTGGAATTTGCGTGGCGGAGGTTCACATTCCCCAATTGGTATCCACCTGCTAGAAAATGGGTGTGGGCGTCAATAAAACCTGGCACCATCATTTCTCCCTGGAGGTCGGTTATCCTGGTCAGAGGGCCTTGATAAGGCTGGTAGTCTTTTCCAACAAAAAGAATGCTATTATTTCTAATAGCAATGGCTTCAGCCCATGGTTGCACAGAATCACCTGTCCAGATCTTTGCATTTATATAAATATGGTCTGCCTTTTCCTGATGAGTACAGGAAAACAGTGGAAGGAAAAATAGGATTAAATTATAACCCAGCTTTCTCATTGCAGGATATAAAAAAATCCTCCAGGAACCAGGAGGATTTCTCTAACAAAGATATATTGATCGAGTGAATTAATAATCCCTGTCGTAGCCGCCACCACCGCCGCCGCCGCGATTGTAGCCTCCTTTCTTGTAACCGCCGCCGCCACCTCCACCACCAAAGCTTCTCTTTTTGAATCCACCACCGCCGCCACCTTGTTGTTTGGGCTGTGATTCATTCACGATGATTTTTCGTCCCATCACTTCGCTGTCATAGAGGCTGGTGATTGCTTGTTGTGCTTCACCGTCATCCTCCATTTCCACGAAACCGAAGCCTTTGCTGCGGCCGGAAACTTTGTCTTTCACAATTTTGGCAGATGCGACTGTGCCATGCTGTTCAAAAAGGTTTCTAAGATCCTCATCGGTCATTTGCCAGGAGAGGTTGCCTACATAAATGTTCATTGTACAAAAAGTTAAAAAATGAAAAAAACAAACTCTATGCATTTTCTTTTGCTACGATGACCTGAGGAAACTAACTGAACAGGAAGCTGCGACAGAACATGGTAAAAACTGAATAATAGCAGAGCTATTGTAAAGATAGGGATTTTTATTACTTATGGAAATTTTGTCTCCAAACACCATAATTAATTGTAGAATAGCTGTTTTCCTCTATTTTTTTGTGGGAATTTATGGCAAAACTGAGGGCCGGAACAGGCTGGGTAATTATTCGGCAACGACCTCAAAAACGAGTTCGGTTTCATTTCCTCCGCCAAAATCGATTTTGGCTTTATAACTGCCTAGTTCTTTTACATCGTCAAGAATATGGATGCGTTTGCGATCAATATCATAACCTTTCTGGTCATGAATGGCCCTTCCAATCTGAACCGTTGTAACGCTTCCGAAGATTTTACCGCTGGTGCCGGTCTTAGCTCCAATTTTTATTGGGGAAGCTTTCAATACTTCAATCACCTTATTGACTTCAGCCATCAGCTTATCTTCTTTCTTTTTCAATTGTTTCATACGTTCGTCCAATTGCTTGAGATTGGCAGGACTGGCTTCGACGGCAAGTTTTCGGGGAATCAGGAAGTTACGCGCATATCCATGCTTCACTTTTACCTTTTCATGTGCTGCGCCTAAATTGTCAACGTCTTGTATTAGAATGACTTCCATTCAATGAATTTTATCCATCCGCTCCTTTTCACTAAGGGAGGGCTGGGATGAACTTTGTAATTTATTTTAAAAGGTCCGTCACATAAGGCAATAGTGCCATCTGCCTTGCTTTTTTCACAGCATCTGAAACTTTCCTTTGAAATTTAAGGGAATTGCCCGTTATCCTGCGTGGCAATAATTTGCCTTGTTCATTAAGGAATTTCTTTAGGAATTCGCCATCTTTATAGTCGATGTATTTAATGCCGTATTTCTTAAACCGGCAGAATTTTTTGGCGCGCTTCTCAGTCTTGATCGCCGTCAGATACTTTATTTCATTTGCTTTTGCCATGATCAGACCTCCAATTTTTCGGTTCCGGTGGATACGCCTGTTCTTCTTTTGGCGTTGTACTCGACGGCGTATTTATCGAGTCTGGTAATCATGAAACGAAGTACATTCTCGTCCCTAAGGATTTGAATTTTCATTTTCTCATTGAAGTCGGATGGCGCAGTGTATTCAAGCACCCAGTAAAGACCTGTTGTCTTTTTCCGGATGGGATACGCCAGTGATTTCAGACCCCAGGGATTGTCGTGCAGCAATTTGCCTTCATTTTCTTTTACAAAAGCAGCATATTTTTTCTGGGAAGCCTTATAATCCTCCTCAGAAAGCACAGGAGTAAAAATCACCATCAGTTCATAATTTGACATTTCCCTGTATTTAGGTCCCGTCGCTTTAACCCAGGTGTTCCCGGGGGTTTGAGCAGGCTGGACAGATGAAAAATTAATTTTACAATTCGGGGCTGCAAAGTTAAGGTATTTGCAATATAAAAGGCAAAGAATTATCCATTTTTGCAATTTTTTCAATCAAATGCCTGGACCGATATTGTCAGTCTGTCAGCATGATGGATATGGCACTCTCTTTGACAAAGGAACGGGGTAAAAATCAGAACGATATGCAAAAAGGAGCGATCCGTGTCCAAACGGAGAATATTTTCCCTATCATTAAGAAATTCCTGTACAGTGACCATGAAATCTTTATCAGGGAACTGATCAGCAATGCGGTGGATGCCACCCAAAAGCTTAAAACCTTGTCTTCCATAGGTGAAGCCAAAGGTGAGCTTGGAGACCTTAAGATCGAAGTCAAACTTGATGTTCTCCAAAAAACCATTACCATCTCAGATAACGGAATCGGAATGACTTCCGAAGAGGTCGATAAATATATCAACCAGGTTGCCTTATCAGGGGCAGAGGAGTTCCTGAACAAATATAAAGGCCAGAATGAAAATAATATTATTGGCAAATTTGGTCTTGGATTCTATTCCTCCTTTATGGTCAGCGACAGCGTGGAGATCCTGACCAAAAGCTATAAAGAAGGGAGTAAAGGAGTAAGATGGACCTGTGATGGCAGTCCAGAATACAATATGGAAGAGACTGAGAAAGAGGGAAGGGGTACTGAAATCATCCTTCATATCAATGAAGAAAGCAAAGAATTTCTGGATCCCGAGCGGATAAAATCCATACTAAATAAGTTTTGCAGGTTCCTTCCCATCACGGTAGAATTTGAGGGTAAGGCGGTGAACAACACAAATCCGGCCTGGACTAAGAAGCCTGCAGATCTAACCACCCAACAATACCAGGATTTTTACAAAGAATTATACCCTTTCGGAGACGCACCTTTATTCTGGATCCATTTAAACGTGGATTATCCTTTTAAACTAACGGGTATCCTCTATTTCCCAAAAATCAAGCAGAGCTATGAAATACAGAAAGATAAGATCCAATTATACAGCAACCAGGTATTCGTCACCGATGAGGTAAAAGATATTGTACCCGAATTCTTGATGTTGCTTCATGGGGTGATCGATAGCCCGGATATTCCCCTCAATGTGAGCCGGAGCTATCTGCAAGGGGATCCTAACCTGAAGAAAATCAATAGTCATATCAGCAAGAAAGTGGCTGATAAACTGGAAGAAATATTTACCAAGGAGAGAAAGGAATTTGAAGAGAAATGGGAGAGTTTAGGATTGTTTGTAAAATATGGCATGATGACCGACGATAAATTTCTTGAAAGGGCCAAACCTTTCCACATCATGGAGGATGCTGACGGAAGCCGGTTTTACACTTTGGAAGAGTACAGGCTTCAAACTGAAGCCCTTCAGAAGAATAAAGAAGGTAAACTGGTCATATTATATACAAGCAATCCTGTTCAGCAAGACAGTTATATCCAACAAGCAAAGTCAAGGGGATATAAAGTAGTGAAGTTGGAGACTTTAGTAGATGCAGCCTTTATCAACCAAATGGAAATGAAATGGGAAAACGTTCATTTTACCAGGGTCGATAGCAATATTGCTGAAAACCTGATTGATACACAGGAATCACTGGAAACGGTTTTAAGCAAAGACGAGGAATCCCGGCTTAAGGCTTTGTTCAACTTGGAAATCCCTGCACTGAACCTGACGGTGGATATTAAAGGATTGGGGGCTGATGCCCCACCCGTGGTAGCGACAAGACCTGAGTTCATGAGGCGTATGAAAGATATGTCCGCTTTGGGTGGAGGTCAGATGGGGGGCTTTTATGCCAACCTCCCTGATGAGGTCAACCTGACGGTAAACGGTAATCACCCTGTGTACTCATCCCTGCTGGCAGAAGAAGATTCAGTTAAACAGGAAAAAATGGTGCGCAATCTGGCCGACCTGGCCTTGTTGTCCCAGGGTTTATTGAAGGGTAATGATTTGACTTCATTCATCAATAGGAGTGTGGAATTGATTGGGACAGGAAAAAAGAGCAAAATCATTGTTGCCCAGGAGATTTGATGAGCATGATTGAACACCGTTTTCTTATCGTAGCACTAGGCCAGAGAAGGCCTGAAATCAATGACCTTTAATTGTAGACTTTTGCGGTCATTCCACTCATTTTCATCCAAAGTAAATACCAGGTCCAAAGGAGTTTTTGCCTGCAGTAAAGGAAATTTATCAGCCATATTAAAACCTATACCGTCGAACTGAATATTATCTTGGACCATATCAAACCGGATATGTTGATCCTTAACGATTTTTGAATGGCCCCTGTTTATCAAGTGTTGGGCCATAAAGACGGGTTGCATATTTTCTGGACCAAAAGGTTCCATCTGAGACAATATCCTATAGAATCCTGAGCTGAGGTCCTTAAATCTGACAATCGCGTCGATAATAATTTCAGGAATCAACAAGCTGGGCTCGATAGTGGCGGTCACAATTTCCTCAAACTTAGCGCTAAAAGGAATCACCTGGTCGGGAAGCAGGGTTAATCCTGCTGCTGCAAAATGGCCCCCATACCCCACGAGGTGTTCTCTGCAAGCGTGAATGGCTTCATAAAGATTAAATCCTTTGACACTTCTTGCACTTCCAGCAACAAATTCGCCACTTTGGGTTAAGACAATCGTGGGGCGGTAATATTTTTCTATCAGTCTGGAAGCTACGATGCCGACAACCCCCTTATGCCAGTGCGATTGAAACACGACCGTCGAATTCCGATGGATCAGCAGCTCGTCATTATCGATAATGGCCAGAGCTTCATCAGTAATATGGCTGTCTGCTTCCTTCCGGTCTGAGTTATCCGAATGCAGCATCCCGGCATACCTGAGCGCCTCTTCATAATCCTTAGCAACAAAAAGTTGAACGGCTTTTTTTGCGTCGTCCATTCTTCCCGCTGCATTTATCCTGGGCGCGATCATGAACATCAAATTGTGGATATGCAATTCTTTTTGCAGGCCGCTGAGTTGCATCAGTGCCCTGATGCCAAAGTTGGGATTTTCATTCGCTTTTTTCAGGCCATAGAATGCAAGAATCCGGTTCTCACCAGTTAAAGGGACAATGTCAGCCGCTATGGCCGCTGCCACAAGGTCCAACCAACAGAATGCTTCTTCAGAAGGAAGCCCCAGTCTCTGGGATAATGCACAGATCAGTTTGAATCCGACACCGCAACCACATAATTCTTTGAATGGATATCGGCAGTCTATTTGTTTAGGATTAATAATGGCAGCTGCCGGAGGGAGGATTAGATCAGGGAGGTGATGATCACAAACGATAAAATCAATTCCAATGCTTTTGGCATATGTAATCAATTCGACCGACTTGATTCCACAGTCAAGGGACAGGATCAGGGAGAAATCGTTTTCCTGTGCATAATCTATCCCTGCTTTCGACACTCCATAGCCTTCCCGATAGCGGTTGGGAATGTAAAAATCCAGCATTGCTGTGGGATACACTTTGCTTAGGAACTGAAACATGCAGGCTACTGCGGTTGTTCCATCCACATCATAATCTCCATATACCAATATCTTCTCCTTTTGATGAAATGCCTGGAAAATTCTACTCACAGCCTTTTCCATATCCTTCATCAACCAGGGATCGTGAAGTTCCGATAATTGTGGACGGAAATATTTTCTGGCTTGTTCATATGTGCCGATGCCACGCTGAATCAGGATTTTGGATAGAATCGGGCCGATTTTCAGCGATTCCTGAAGTAGATCCGTTTTGATTTTGTCTGACTCAAGAATGTTCCAGCGTTTGTTCGTCATTTTTTATCAATATTTTCTGTCGGTGGTAAACCGGACCAGCTCCTCCAAACCCTTCCTTGCCTGTGTATCTTCAAACTCATAAAGTATCGCCAGCGCTTCATCCCTGTATAGGTGCATTTTTTCCACGGCGTATTTGATGCCTCCCGACTCGATAACCTGGTTAATAACCTGTTTAACTTGCTGGCGGTCCTTATTGTGGTTCTTTATGATGTACAATAATTTTCTACGGGTGGCTTTGTCGACTGCATTGAGCGTATAAATGAGTGGGAGCGTAATTTTTTTTTCCTTTAAATCATTGCCTGTTGGTTTGCCTACCGTTTCACCACCGTAATCAAAAAGATCGTCTTTAATTTGAAAAGCAATTCCCACTTTTTCACCAAAAATCCGGAGCCGGTCTGTAATTAATTCATCATTGGAAGCCGAGTAAGCACCTACAGCACAAGCTGATGCCAAAAGAGAAGCTGTTTTATTACGGATAATATCAAAGTATAATTCTTCATTGAGGTTGAGTGACCTGGATTTCTCCAATTGAAATAATTCTCCTTCACTCATCTGCCGGATAGCATTGGACAATATCTGCAATATCCTAAAGTCACCATGATCCAAAGAAAGCAGCAAACCCTTCGCAAAAAGGTAATCTCCTACCAATACCGATACTTTAGTTTTCCACAGTGCGTAAGTGGAAAAAAAACCACGTCGTTCAGGAGATTCGTCCACTACATCATCATGCACTAGCGTTGCAGTATGAAGTAATTCAACCAGCGAGGCAGCTCTATATGTCGATTCGTTTACTTGTCCACATAATTTTGCTGAAAGAAGGACAAACATAGGGCGCAATTGTTTGCCCTTTCTATTAACAATAAAGCGCATAATTCTGTCCAGGAGCGGTACATGACTTTTCACTGCTTCTTTGAACTTCTTTTCAAAAATGATCAGCTCTTCGCTTAATATTGCTTGTGATATATTCATAGACCAATGCGGCAGCAAATTACTACTTTGCATATATTTTTCAGGTAAGCATCTATTTTTGACCAGTAATAGTTTTGGTTCTAAAGTTGATAACTTAAACAGTGTCAGTACAAAAAAATTTGTAATTTAAGAGCCAATCAATATTTTTGCTTGGTAATCTCTCTTATTTGACCTCTTCATTTATATAAATTTCAGTTATGGCTAGCAAAAAATACACTTTGTTATTTGGCTTTTTGTTGCTGCTTGTAGCCTGCTCCTTTGCCCAGGAAAGTACGAGCAGCTACGATGTGAGAGATTCTTCCTTGATTCCAGCTAAGAGGATTCCCCAGCATAACGAGTTTTTAAATAATGCGTACCCCTTCCCAGCAAAACCACGCAACGAATTAGAGATTGGGGTCAAAGGCGGTTGGTCAGCTGTTTCGGGAGCTGTCAGGTATTGGGGCCCTACTGGAGGATTTGGCGTTCACGTAAGAAAGGCACTTGGTTATGTTTTTTCAGTCCGTGGGGAGTATGACTGGATGAGATCCAGGGGATTAAACTTTCAACCTTCCACTGATTATGGTGCTAACCCTGTGCTCAGTAAATATTATACTCCTGGCGTAGATGATGTTTTTTACAATTACAGAACGACCATACATGAACTTTCCCTGCAAGGTGTTTTTACTTTGAACAATATCCGTTTCCACAGAGCCAAAACCGGTTTCAATATGTATGGATTTGCTGGAGTGGGGGTATTTACCTTCAGTACTTTTTATAAGGTCTTAAGCAGTGATGGAACTCCATACGATTATACTACGATCACCGATCAATTTGCAGGACAATATACCTATTCAAACAGGAAGGCTATTAAAACCGCTTTGAAAAATTTGCTGAACGGTCCCTGGTCAACAATGGCGCAAAGGGATAATTCCAGGCCTATTTTCGGAGGACCCCCTTTCCGGCCAGCAGGTATTGTGGGTGGGGGAATGCAATTTAAATTAACTGATAAGTTTAATCTTGGCTTGGAAGACAAGGTATCTTTCACCAAAACGAACTTGATTGATGGGGAACAGTGGCAGGAAACCGGATTCGTCAAGGCGAATGCACAAACTAAGAATGACACCTATAATTTCCTTTCACTTGGACTGAATTATAATTTTGGCAAAAGGTCAGTTGAACCCTTGTGGTGGCTTAATCCCCTGGATTATGCCTATGGAGAAATCAATGCTCCACGGCATATGAAATTGCCAAAACCAATATTGGATGATACCGACGGCGATGGTGTTACAGATCAGTTTGATCATGAACCCAATACTCCAGCAGGTTGCCCTGTGGACACCCACGGGGTAAGTTTGGACACAGATGGTGATGGAGTTCCGGATTGCAGGGATAAGGAAAAGATCACGCCAACGATTTGTCAACCGGTTGATGCAGACGGAGTTGGTAAATGTCCAGACCCCGCTTGTTGTAAAGATATCAAGGATTTGATTGATTCAGGGGCTATCGGTGGCGTCGGAGGCCGGTCAAAATGTAATATCGGAGATTTGCCAAGCATCATTTTCAAAGGAAGGTCTATTACGTTGAATAAGGACGAGCAAGCATTGCTTGCAACAATTGCAGAAAAGATGCGTAATAACCCCAATTGTAAGGTAGCAGTCATCGGGTACGGTGAATCTAGCAAAACCGCTCAGCAATTGAGTTGGGACCGTGTTAACGAAATCATCAAATACCTGGTTGAAAAAGAAGGAATCAGCTCTGACCGGTTCATATTCAGATACGGACAGACCGGGGGAGATGAAAATACGATTGACCTTAAAGATGGCACTGGTGAGGAAGGACCAAATACTTTACCTGCGCCCCATCCCAATTTGAGAAAAAAGAACTGACTGATATAATAACATACTGTTTCCCCGCCTTGCAAGATTCCCAGGATCATTGCAAGGCGGGTTCTTTTTATCTAATCCTTAACTCCTTTTATTTGGGTTCAACATCAAATACTTACATATTTGCGCAAAATGCTTACCTTTGCAAGCCTTTATGAGAGTATTGATCCTATTACTGATAACAGCCGTTTTTCTTTCGTCCTGCACCGGGGGTTTCTTGATTTTCGGCAAAAAGGGTGAAAATTTTAATAAGATCCTAAAGAGCACAGATTACGATTATAAGCTCCGGATGGCGGAAAAGTATTACATCAACAAGGATTATAATCATGCCCAGCAGCTGTATGATGAACTTTTCCGGGTACTAAAAGCCAGTGACCATTTTGAGGATATATATTACAAATTGGCCTATTGCGCATATTATCTCAGGGATTATATGAATGCTGAAAACCTTTTCAAAGGTTTTGTAGAAGCTTTTCCCAATAGCCCCAGGTCCGAAGAGATAGATTACATGAGGGCATATTCTTTTTATATGCAATCGCCGAAATCGGAACTGGATCAGACGAACACGACAAAAACCATGGGCTTTATGCAGGCATTTATCAGCACGCACCCTGGTTCTGAAAGAATTAAGGACGCAACGGCTATCATTGACAAATGCCGCGCAAAGCTTGAATTGAAGGATTTTGAAAGCGGGCAGCTTTATTTTGACGTAGGCCAGTTTAAGGCCGCTGCAATTGTTTTTGGTGGCCTGATGAATACTTATCCGGACTCAGAGAAAAGCGACGAGTATAAACTTTATATAATCAGGTCCGATTTTGAATACGCAAATAAAAGCGTGGAATATAAGAAAGAGGAACGGTATGAGGTGGTTATTACAGAATGTAATGACTTTTTGGATCGATTCCCTGACAGTAAGCTAAAGAAAACAGTAAAGGATTATTTAAATTCAACAACCAGTATAATAAAATCTTTTAAAAATGAGCAGGTTAAGAAGGCAAGTTAATTCGAATACCACGAATTTGGCGGAAACAAGGAATCTCACAGAACTCAAGAATAAGACTGGGAATCTGTATGAGTCCATTGCAATAATAGCCAAAAGGGCCAATCAGATCAATATTTCCCTTAAAGAGGAGTTGCATAATAAATTGGAAGAATTTGCCACACATACGGACAGTTTGGAGGAAATTCATGAGAATAAGGAACAGATAGAAATCTCCAAAGCTTATGAAAGAATGCCCAATCCGGCGCTGCTCGCCACACAGGAGTTCCTTGAGGATAAGATCTATTACCGTAAGAATGAAGATGACCTTTTCAGTTAACACTACATGTTACAGGGTAAAAAAATATTGCTTGCTGTTACCGGTAGCATAGCTGCATATAAAGCAATATTACTGGTTAGACATCTCGTAAAATCAGGCGCAGAAGTAAAGATTATCCTAACGCCCGCAGCCAGGGAATTTGTCTCCTCCCTTACTTTGGCGGCACTATCTAAAAATAAAGTATCTACAGACCTTTTTGAAGAGGACGCATGGGTGAATCATGTCGAACTTGGCAGGTGGGCCGACTTAATGGTCATCGCACCTTTAAGCTGCAACACGCTTGCGAAAATGGCATTAGGGCTTTGCGATAATTTAGTAATCGCCACCTATTTATCTGCAAAATGCCAGGTCCTGGCCGCCCCTGCTATGGACGAGGATATGTGGCATCATCCTTCGACCAAAGCGAATATTGCAAAGATTGAAAGTTATGGGGTGAAGATACTTCCGGTGGAAAAAGGAGAGTTAGCCAGCGGCCTTTTTGGGGATGGCAGAATGGTCGAACCAGAATTCATTTTCAAGTCCATTCAGGACAATTTTTTTTTTATAAAAGACCTGGAAGGGAAGAAGGTACTAGTAACGGCGGGTCCCACTCATGAATCAATAGATCCGGTTCGGTTCATTAGTAATCATTCATCAGGAAAAATGGGCATAGCGATCGCAAAAGAATTGGTTGACCGTGGTGCAGGCGTGGATTTGGTGCTGGGGCCTTCTTCAATTCAGATCGATCTGAAGGGGATCCTTGTGCACCATGTCGAGTCAGCCGAGGAAATGTACGGATCCTGCCTTGAAAAATTCCCTCTTGCCGATATTGCCATTATGTCTGCAGCTGTTGCGGACTATAAACCGGCGACCCAATCGAAACAGAAAATAAAAAAGAAAAATGATTCCATCACCCTGGAGCTGACAAGGACAAAAGATATTCTTCAGCGTTTGGGTGAAATGAAAAGAGAGGATCAAATATTAGTCGGTTTCGCACTGGAAAATGAAAACGAAAAGCAATACGCTATTCATAAACTGGTGGAAAAGAACGCTGACCTTATGGTACTCAACTCCCTCAATGATGAGGGGGCAGGTTTTGGGTATGATACAAATAAGGTGACCATATTTGGGAAGGGTGGCCGTCAATGGGAATATGAACGTAAATCCAAACAACAAGTTGCCAAGGATATCGTTGATAGAATAGTCAATATGCAATATGTTTAAAAAAATCAGTTTTTTTTTACTTCTCATTCTTATATTCGGGCAAGCATTAAGGGCCCAGGAACTTCAGGCAACTATTTCGGTTAATGCCCAACGCATACCTTCGTCTGTCGATCACCGGATCTTCCAAACCCTACAAAGTGGTTTATATGATTTTCTGAATAACCGGAAATGGACAGGCGAAAGCTTCCAAGCCAATGAAAAGATCCTCTGTAGTTTCTTTTTGAACCTAAGTCAGGCGCAGGATAATAATATCTATACGGCATCCCTGACCATACAGGCGGCGAGACCCATATTTAACTCCTCTTACCAAAGTCCGCTGATTAATTTTATGGATGAATCGGTGACTTTCAGATATGTGCAATTTCAACCCGTGGACTTCAATGAAACTATGGTGCAGGGCTCTGAACCATTTGCGGCGAACCTGACTGCTGTATTTGCATATTATATATATGTCATTTTCGGTTTGAATTTTGATTCCTATTCGCTTCGAGGAGGGGACCCCTATTACCAAAAAGCTCAGAATATCGTCAATAATGCCCCTGAAGGAAGCAATATATCTGGATGGAAACCATTTGACAATGTGAGGGACAGGTACTGGTTAATTGAAAACCTAACCAATGCAAAATATACACCCGTTCACGATGCGATTTATGACTATTACCGGGGCGGACTTGATCAGATGTATGACAAAGAAAATGAAGCCAGGACGTCCATGTTGACTGCATTGAATTTGTTGAATACCGTCAATACCGAAAACCCCAATAGCATGGTCATGGATTTTTTCTTCCAGGGGAAGGCTGTTGAGCTTTCAAAGGTTTTTAAACAAGCCAATCCTGACGAAAAAAGCAGGGCGCTGGATTTACTTACCAAATTGGATATACCTAATATCAACAGGTATAAACAGGAATTGCAGTAAATAAATATGATACTGTTACAGGTTTCCCAAATCTTCGGCCTTTCAAAGCCTTATGCCGGGCATTTTTTAGCTTTCCAATAGGCAGGACGTCTGCATAATCTTCGATTTTTCAACTTATTTTTGATTTTCAGAATGGAGCAGCCTTTTCTCAGGACAACTTTATTGGAAAATGAGTTTTTAGCCAAGTGCAAATGAACAGATTTATCTTTTTCTTTTTTATGTTGATACTCGCCGGATGCAAACGAAATGACGGCGTTCCCGGAGATATCCTGCCAAGGGATCGAATGGAAAAGGTTTTATGGGATATGATACAGGCTGATGAATATTCCAATCAGTACCTGTCAAAGGATTCAACCCGGATCAATGTCAAGAAGGAGACCATAAAATTATACGGCCAGGTTCTGCAGATTAACAAAGTTTCGAAAGAAGATTTCAAAAATAGCTTTCAATATTATCTTCGTCGCCCGGACCTGGAAAAAAAGATGTTTGATACACTTTTTGAGAGAGCCAGACGGCAGAGGACGGCAGTATTGCCAAAGCCTATTGCCCCAAAGCCAAAGGCAGGACATTAAGTTTCAGTTTCCAGTAAATCGTAGTCTTACAATAAATAAATCTTTGATGAATAAAGTGGTAGCGGATGCGGATGAGGCCATCCATGATGTCCCGGAATCCGCGACAATCATGTTAGGTGGATTCGGACTCTGCGGTATTCCTGAAAATTGTATAGCTGCTTTGGTCAAGAAGGGCGTCGGCAATCTGACCTGCATTTCAAATAATGCCGGTGTGGATGATTTTGGGCTCGGTTTATTATTACAGACCAGACAGATTAAGAGAATGATGAGCTCTTACGTGGGAGAAAATGCAGAATTTGAGCGACAATTGCTTCAGGGAGAATTGGAAGTCGAATTGATCCCCCAAGGTACTCTCGCCACCCGAATCCAAATGGCTGCCTTGGGTATACCTGCGTTTTATACCGCAGCGGGGATCGGTACCGAAATTGCTGAAGGCAAAGAGGTCAAAGAATTTGAAGGCAAACCATACTTAATGGAGTATTCCTTGACAGCTGATTTTGCAATGGTCAAAGCATGGAAAGGAGACTCCATGGGTAATTTGGTTTTCAGGAAAACAACCAGAAATTTTTCAACCTCCATGGCAAAAGCAGCCAAAGTGACAATAGCCGAAGTAGAGGAGTTGGTTAAACCTGGAGTTCTCGACCCGGATCATATCCATGTGGCTGGTATTTACATTCATAGAATCTTTGAGGGGAAGAATTATGAAAAAAGGATAGAGCGTAAAACAATTAGACCTTAACATTAGATAAATTTTTGTGAAATAGTATTTTTTTGCAGGTTTTTGCGTGGTCTTTACTGTCTTTGTGTTTTCTTTGATGAATATTTTAGCAAAAATAATTCAAAGGCAGACTTGTTAAAGAAAGCTTAAATAAAACCAAACAAACAAAAATCAAAACGATGACACTGGCCAACCTTACTAAGCTTCCATTGATTTTGATGGTCGGCCTCTGCTCCTGCAGAAATACGAGCATTCCTTATACTCAAAGCGGAAATTGGGTGATACAGAATCCTTTTGGTGGATCCAATAGGAGTGAGCCTGTAACCTTTACCATTGGCAATTATGCATATGTCGCCGGGGGCTGGGATGGTATCAACCGGTACAATGATATGTGGCAGCTTGATCCAACGGGAATGGGAACCTGGACTCAAATGGCCTCCATGCCGGATTCTAATCGGCAGGGAGGGAGCACAGCAAGAAGCTCGGCTGTGGGCTTCAGTGTAAACGGTGAAGGATACCTAGGAACCGGTTATGATGGGTTTAATTATATTAATGATTTCTGGCAATTTGACCCGGTAGCCGATGTATTTACGCAAAAAGCAGATTTTGGGGGCGGTCCTAGATTTGAAGCGGTGGGTTTTGGAATTGGAAATTACGGGTATATCACAACCGGATTTGATGGTATCAATCCGCTTAAAGATTTTTGGCGTTATGATCCCTCTTCGGATAGCTGGACTGTAAAATTCGGATTCGGTGGTGAAAAAAGGTATGCAGCAGTAGCATTTGTCAGAGCAAACAGGGCTTACGTAGTTACCGGCGTGGATAATGGTACTGCGGTAAGTGATTTTTGGCGATTTGATCCCTCCTATCCTGATTCCAGCTCCTGGTATGAATTAAACCATATCACCAACTTCAGCACGGATAAATTTGACGATAGCTACAATACCATTACCCGTTGGAATGGTTCAGCCTTTGTCATACTGGGAACAGATACTTCCACCGACAGGGCCTTTGTGTCAACCGGCGAAAACGGGTCTTTGATTGATTATACTTGGGAATATCATTTTACTCCTGATCTTTGGGATGAGAAGACACCTTACCAAGGCGCAGTCAGGACTGGAGCGATTGGGATATCAGTTCAAAACAGAGGATTTATCGGATTAGGCAGGAATACCGTTGGTGCTTTGGGAGATGTCTGGGAATTTTTGCCTGATGAGGTTCAGGTTCTGAATGGCCAATAACTGAGATTATATCAACCATGTTTATTTCCATTAGTCATTTACATGGAAATATGGGCGTCGACGAAGAAATTGCCCGCTTTTTTGTAAACAGAAAAGTCCCCAAAGAGAATGCTTTCTGGGACAGCAGGCGCCTGTATATCACCAGAGGAAATGGTTATCTCTCCATTCCCGTTTATTATGATCTCCTTTGCCGGATAGGGGTTTCCAAGACATATTTACTTGACGAGTCGCATATTAAATTGATGGAGCGGATCATGCATTATGCGATTCAGGAAGAACGGTCGGAAATTGATTTTGGCAAGCAACTGAATCAAATATCAGATTTGTTTGAAGGGAGAATCAAGAATAGCGATTTTTACTTTGAGTTGATGGAATATCTTCAGCAACCTGTTTTAATGCCGAAGGGAAAATTGGGAATGCAGGTGCCTGCATTAAACCGTGCCGATGTTTTTCTTTTTATTCTTTGTGATCTGCCGCTTGCAAAAGAGGTCTTGGATAAAGCCATTCAATTATGGTACGCATTGCATACTTCTTACTTGTTGATGGATGATATCTATGATTACGAGCTCGATAAACAGAATTTGGAGGAAAATGCAATTGTTGAGTTGGGAGATGGTATGGCTGGTTCAAGCAAGGCTTTTGAAATATTACATGCAAATACCGGAATGTTGAAGCCTGTCAATCCCATTTTAAGTAGCTTTTTTGATCACGCATTCCTGGATCTGCAAAAATTAACACCATAAGGTACAATCATGCCATTGGATAAATTTGGAATTGCCCGGCGCATTGCTCAGGAACTGAAGGATGGGATGTATGTCAATTTGGGAATCGGCATTCCAGTTCTTGTAGCCAATTATATTCCATCCAATATGACTATTATGCTTCAATCTGAAAATGGAATGTTGGGAATGGGGCCTTATCCATTAGCAGAGGAAATGGATGCCGACCTTATTAATGCCGGTAAGGAAACTGTCACCCTTTTACCGGGAGGGGCCTATTTTGACAGTGCTGAAAGTTTTGGAATGATACGCGCTGGTAAAATTGACTTGACTGTGCTCGGTGCCATGGAGGTTTCAGAAAGAGGAGACATTGCCAATTGGAAGATCCCCGGTAAAATGGTTAAAGGTATGGGCGGGGCAATGGACCTGGTAGCCAGCGCCCGCAATATCATTGTAGCGATGCAGCATACAAATCCCAAAGGGGAGTCCAAGTTGTTACCTGCATGTACTTTGCCGCTGACGGGAATACGATGTGTCCGAAAACTGGTGACAGATCTGGCTGTATTGAATGTAACTGAGCAAGGATTTGAATTAATTGAAAGGGCACCAGGAGTTTCAGTAGAAGAAATTAAAGAAAAAACAGCCGGTAAGCTCATCATTCCAAGGCAAGTGCCTGAAATGCAGCTCTAATCTTACCGCTTTCGTTTAGATTCGGATACTTCAAGAAGAATGCATTTTTATGGGATGATATCGGAATTCTTTGAAGGACGATAGGAAAACGCCGCCAGGATATAGAAAAAATACCGGACTAAGCTAGCGATATTCAATAATAAAACCTTATCGGTTATCGTGGGAAGTGATTGTATTGAGCAGCAGCCCGCAGCTTCGAGAATATCGGCAACAACAAAATAGAAAACTGTTCCCACAGAAATCCAGAAAAGGGGCAGACTGAAAATGTTTAGATCGTTATTGCCAATTAATTTAGACATGCAGAAGATTGCAATAAGTATAATAATTCCATCCTGAACTCTTGCAATTGAAGTTATATTTTGATCTGCTCCTTCTATAAGATAATAGGTAAATACTGACGAAATAAATGCAATCAAAAAAATATCCAGTACTTTTTTGAGCCTGCCGGTTATGCCGGATTTTAGCATTTGTATGAGAATGATGAATTCAACTAAAGAGAAGAGATGCTGCGTCGACGCAGGGACAGCGATAGTGGATTTCGAAATCCGGGACAATAAGCCTCCAATACAGTTCATCAGGCAAAGAATCAACAGAAAAGTCAATACGTCTTTCTGGTAGATGCCACGTAATAAAATAATGACCACGGGCAATAGCGGCATAAATACGATGGCCTGAGAAAATAAATCAATGGAGCTGATACCGGTTTTGAACATACAGCAATCTGGTTAAAATCAAACCGGCCTTTCATAGAGAGGATGATAATGTTTTGCTAATCAATTAGATTGTTCTTCACTGCAAAAAAAACCAATCCTGCGGTGTTCTTGGCACCAAAACGCTCCATCAAGCGGTCTTTGATTGCTTCTACCGTCCTTGGGCTGACTTCCAGCTTCTGGGCGATTTCCTGGGCGGTAAATTCCATGCAGATATATTTGACCACCTCTCTTTCCCGGTCACTTAAAGTCAACTCGGTATTTAGATTTGGAATGACTTTGGTCCGGGAATGGGATTTCTTAAGGAGGATACGGTTCACAAAATTATTGAGGTAATACCCTTTGGTTGAAACTTCAATTATGGCCCTTTTTATCTCGGATGGATCTGCGCTCTTCAATAAATAGCCATTTGCACCAATCTCCATCATATGGCTGACAAAACGTTCGTCTTCATACATTGTTAGTGCAATGATATGAATATGCGGATACTGCTTGGCAATCACTTTAGTGGTTTCTATTCCATCTTTCAATGGCATCCTCAAATCCATAAGAATGACATCAGGTTCTGAGGCTGCCAATCCATCCAAAAGGTCCTGGCCATTTTCCGCCTCTTGTACAAATTTGATATTTGTATAAGGCCTTAGGGACAGCACTACCCCTTTGCGAAATATTTTGTGGTCGTCAGCAATGGCTACTTTGATTACTCCCATAGGTTATTGTGTAATGGAAACACTTAAAGATACCAATAAATTCCATTTTTTATTCCGACTTATCCTCTTCCCTGTTTAGTTCGATGGTTACTTTGTAGTAGGTTTGGGACATATCCTTCTCAAAAAAGATCTTTCCTTGCAAAACTTTCAATCGACTCTGGATATTTTTTAGACCAAGTCCGACATTGCTCTTGTTCAGTTTTTCAAAATCAGTTTGGGTAATTCCCCTCCCGTCGTGATGAATGCGGATGAAAAATTTGTTACCGCTTGTATTCTGAGTAAGGTGAATAAAACTGGCATTGCTATGCTTCAGAATATTATTTACCAATTCCTGGATCACGCGAAAAATAATCAATTCGTTTTCGGCCTTTAATCTTTCCCTGTAATCATGAAACCGGCAACTGGCATTCATACTTCCGGAGCCGCTGATTTTCATGAATAAGTCATTGACTGCTGACTCGAGCCCGAAATTTTTCAGGGTGGGCGGCATTAGACTATGGGAAATATTACGGATCAATTGAATAGTATCATCAATGATCTGCTTTGCATTATAAATGCTTTGCAATTGAGTATTCTTATCGAGATTGACAAAATTCTCATTCAGATAAAGGCGGGCGGTCGCCAGCAATGGACCGGCGTCATCATGCAGATCAGCAGCGATCCGTTGCCTTTCTTCTTCCTGCATCCTGATCGATGCATTCAGTAAAGTCTTCTGCTGATCTTGCTCCATTCTTTGCAATTGGTGCTGGTAGCGAATGACCTTACGCTGGTGAAAACTGACAAAAACAATCAACCCGATGGTCAGGGCTAGCATTCCAATGGTACCAAAAAAAAGCACCATAGGTATGCCAGTTTCCGGATTAGCGACTTGCAAAAGTATCATTAAACATGTAGGGGTTAAGGGGTTATGATTTATTGAGTTTTGTATTTTTTAACTATCAAATAGAGGGACTTTTTTGGGGTGATTCATGGATTTGGCGTTTCTGTAATTGATTATAAAGGCAAGTGCGATCAAACAATTCAAAAAGATATTGCACATATTATTAATAACCCACCATTTTTGTGCTTCTGCAAAATCAATGATCCTGAATATATCCAAAAATAAAGTCCCGGATGCAAAGACCAGGAAACCCAGGACAACCCAAAAGCCTGGTGAAGAGTAAACAAAAAGTTCCTCTGGTTTATTCAGTTGCTCGAACAAGAAAAATATACAAAAGATCAAGACGATTATGGATTCTATTGGGGACGTAGTGGTATAGGCGTTGGTATTGTTGGCAAAAAGAAATAACAACACACTGTAGGCGGCAAAAAGAAGGGAAATGACCGTTAATACAGTTTTTAGAACCTTGGATGTCAGTAGTAACTGAAATATCGCGAAAACAAAAGCGTAATCAATCAAAGTGAACAAAAGCAGAAAATCTAAATTAGGGCGTTTGCTGTTCAGGTGAATAATAAAGAGAAAGATATCTTCCAAAAAGGAGAAGATGACATAAAAAAAAATCACCCATAATTCCCTTACGCTTTTGTTGGGCTTAAAAAGCATAAAGAAAAATATTGGAAGAACGGGAGACAATATACTTAAGTAACGAAATACGCCCATTTTTATATATAAATTGGTTCAAATATATATAAAAATGGGCGCATCAGGTATAAATTTAAAGGATCTATACCCTATAAAAAAACCTCTAATTTGAAAATTAAGAGAACCAGGACCAGCCGGTTCCAGTACCACCTCCAATAGGAGTGGATTCATCTCCAATCAAAGCAGTTACCCTCATCAGCTTGCCTTCTCCTCCAACAACAGTATATTCCATGACAGGATTTCCCTTTGCATCTGCACCGACATATACCAAAGAAACATTGCCATTTTCATCCATGCCATTGTACAATCTCAATCCCTCAACTCCAGGTTGTGACAAGATTTTTGCGATGATCTCTTTTCCAATCGAAAAGCAGT